>JAALOO010000480.1_pt1 | contig 35992 bp, 26 predicted proteins | sample 7257641 | NCBI WGS metagenome assembly JAALOO01 (sample SAMN14085613, study PRJNA598686) | mite metagenome | biome: ENVO:01001000; feature: ENVO:01001002; material: ENVO:01001226; isolation source: single female mite from University of Michigan culture on fish food culture... ...
GAGAGAGAGAGAGAGAGAGAGAGAGAGAGAGAGAGAGAGAGAGAGAGTGAAAAAAGTGGCAAAAAGTAGAGTGGCTGCAAAGAAAATGACTGCGATGACTGAGTGCTTCGATTCAGTCTGCCACTTAGCCCTTCATTTCAGCCGGCTTTTGTCTTAACGGAGCAAGCTGAGTATGTGTGTGTGTTAGACTACACTGAAACAGAGAACTAGGCAACTACTTCTAGATCCAAGTAAAACAACCACCACGACCACGACCACCACTACTGTGGACTACTGATGCTGGCGGCGATGATGATATAGCACCCTGATAAGAAGAAGATTGTGCCAAAGAGTGCTGGGCAGAAAAAAAGGAGTGAAGAAAGCTAACAAGCTGTCGTCAATGCTGATGTTGATGCTGATGCTGTTTAGCTTTCTATTTAGCTTCCCAGCTAGGCAGCAGCAGTTACCCTTCCTCGAAAGGAGAGAGAAAAAAAAGAAAAAGCGAGAGAGGTAAGCAAGTTTAATTAAGTTGGTGATGTGGCGACACCGGCTCCGGTTGCAGCTGCCGTCTAGATTTGAAAGGGGACAATTAAAAGGGACAAGAAGCAGAAGCAGAAGCAGAAGAAAAAGGTAGTGGCAGAGGATGCCTGCTTTTTGACGCAAAAGCTCACTGATTGGCAATCTGACGACTTGACAGCGCAAAGTGGTTCACTTGCTGAAGGTTGCTGATGTAGCTGTTTTTTTTCTAGAAAACTACTGCTTCAAATAAAAAGAGACCAAAAAGTGTCTGAAAGTTGGGCTGCTTCTGAGAAGGCAAGAAAACAAAATAAGTGCAATTTACACCAAAGTGGCACTGGTAATCATCTAAGTGGCTAAAATTCAGGGGCTACTTTATGTGTTAATGGAGTCTTGCAAGAGAAATATAAAGGTAAAAAACGCTAAAACAGAAAAAAATTGAAAAAGAAAAAGATGTAACTCAATTTGACGTGCGCTGTTGCTGATGTTCAACAACCAAAAGAAGAGTGAAAAGGTAAACTTGATAAAAAAGAAGAGGCTTCAATTTTACAGTAAGATGAAAGTGAGATAAGTGTTTTTGCGTGTTTGCGCGCTTTTTCAAAAGTGGTGTATGTTCTTTTTGTTGCAGTTTATAAGTTTGTGTATGTGTGTGTGTCGCTTTAGTTCTCAAGTGAGTGAGCTTGTGTCATCCTGTCTGCCGCCGCTTCTTATGTGAAAATGTTTTAGTTGAAACTACGACTGTTTTCTCCACCACCATTACTTCTAAATCAATTAGAATACAGCAAGGTGAGCAATGTGGGCGTTAAGTGGAGCAGAAAGAAGCAAGGAAGCAACCCAAAAATGGCCCGCATCTTAAAAACACATTAGAGCATTATCTGGAAAAAACTGGGAGCTCTCTTTCGCAACCCCTTTTTACCCATCTAAACTGTCTCTGTACTGAAACAAACCCTGTACTGCTGTATGTTCAATTGAAACCTTGAGCAATCAGAGTTTACTTAACAAAATTACAAAAAAGATGAAGATCCGAACGATGGTGGTGGTAGGGGTGATTGTGAAGATGGGCAAACAAGTGGAAAGGAGTTAAAGGAAAAGATGAAAATCAGCTTAAAAAAGGAAAGAAGGTGCTGGTAGCATGAAATAATTTACCCATTTAAATATTTAATGAAGGGCAAGACAAGCAGAAGCCATTTTCAGTGTCGTGTAATACTACCTCCAACAGCAACTGCTGGTGCCATTAGAGCAAAAGTACTGCCAAGGTGCTGCTGCTATGGGTAATGATCACATGCTGAAACTTTTTTAATTTTAAACTTAATTAAAACAACTTGGCAGTTCTAAGAACGGACGCATTTTTTGCTAAATGTCAAGAAAGTTTGCCACTGTTTTTGCTAGTACTGTAAGTTTAGTTTTATTAAATTTATTTTTTAAAAAGACTAAATTGAAATGTTTTTTATTTGTCATTTTATTTTTTTATGAAAGCAAAAACATAAAAAGTTCATTTTGTTTGGACAACAGTTTCAGATAGTTGTGCAACTTTTTTTTAAAAGTTGTTTTTTTGTTATATAAAAAACCCTATTTGAGGCATTATTTTTCAAACCAAGTATAAATGATTGATTGTCGCTAACTAATAACATTTACTTAAACTACCTGACAAAAACAGTAGTTAATGACAACATCATTTTTAAACAAAAGGGTTTTAGATTGTCCACTTACCTATGAGAATAGACTGCCTTGATGTTTTTGGTGTTTATTGTCACTGCTGTTGCTCAGTGACAGTTAGAGTAGGCAGCTGTTTGATGTTGAGTTCAATACTACTGATAGTGCTGTTGCTTGTGTCTTATCAACAGTAGAAACCTTGTTTCGGCAGAGCTTTGATAGCAAATAAACAGAGTTTGACTATTAGGAGTGATCAAAGCGCACAAACATGATTATTGAGGTGATTGAGCTTGGGTTTGTGCTCTTTTCCGCCACAACTGACGCCGGTTGCAGTGGGACGGCAATGACACAACTTTAGTGTTTTGGCAAAAAAAAGTAGCGCTGGCAGTGCTGATAACTGCAAACACTGTTGACGGCTGGACAGCAAGAGTAGAGTATCAAGTTGAGTTGAGGTGAAGGGGTAAATTCGGTTTTGATTTGAGATAATTAAAGTTGAGCAGAAATAATCGGTAAACAGGTGGTAAAGGTGGTAGTGGTAGTGGTGGTGGTGTCAACATACGAGATAGAGAAAGGAAGGCTTGCCACCACTATCTTCATCATCAGCAGCAGCATCATCCGCCTTCTCTTCTTTTTCTCACTCTCTTCTGATCACTGCTTTTGATCTTCTGAGCAGCGACCATCAACGTGTGTGAGCATCACACTCTCACATCCATTGCCTTCCAATCGGTCAGTGTGTTCAGAGGCTGTGTACAACACAGTGCCAGAGTGTGTGTTGTTGCCTCGGCTGCTGCTGCTGCTGCTGCTTCAGTGCTCGTCTGCACAGCGGGAAAGGGAGAAAAAAGGCAGACACAGTGGGGCAACACAACACAACACCGAAACACAAACCTGGCTCATTTTTGGCTCGGAAGAGGGAGCAGCAGCAGCATCAGCAGCAGTGAAAGATGAGGTGAAAGTGAGAGACAAATTGGTTAGCCAAAAGAACTCGCCGCACGTCGGTATTTAGTCGGTGTACGGTAGGTAAACTAATGTTGCTAATGTTGCTGCAGGTAAACTGAGTGAGTGAGTGTGTGCTGTAGTGCGCTCTCCTCAATTCAGCAAATATGTGTGTGTTCAAATAAAATTAATGACAATTTCACTAGTGTTTCACTGCCACTGCCGACCTAATATAAAGGCGCACAAATGTACTAATTTTTGGTGTGCAAATGCAGTACAGTAGTAGCAAAGTGATGCCGCCAGCCATTAGGTAATTGATGGCTAATTGAAACAATTACTGCATTGAAGTACTGAGAGCAATGATTGCTGTTTCAATTGCTGCTGCTGCTGCTTTGGTACTGCTATTGTTGTAGGCAGTTGATACTACTGCCTCTGAAAAACTAATAAAACTAAATTCAAATGTCTACTGCCAGCAAATCTTGGCACCTAATAATTTTCTGCCTGTCAATCTGTCTGAAAGCTGGCACAAACTTGGGCTGTACGGGTTAAGCAAAGGCAGTGGGGCGGCTATTTTGTCAGTGGGCAGAATGTGTGGGAATAGTGGCAGCGGCAGCAGCACCGTCTGCTGCTGTGCCCGTAGCTGTGACATTGGCTTGTGTTGCCGCTGCCGATGCCGCCGCCGCCGCTGTGTACTCTTGCCCACCGAGTCCAGTGCTAAAGGAAAAGGAGCTGTTGTTTTGCTTTTGACTGTAACACCTAAGTTAGCTGTACTGAACAGACTCACCGGCGTCTTCTTTTTGTAATCATTGGTAAGCTTACTTACTAGATCTTGACCACTAGTGAGCACCTAAGTAACACTTTTGTTTGTTAAAGTTCCAGGTGTTTGCTTTGTTTTGTTGGCGATTCAGACGACGATATCAAGCTACTGGCCACATAAGCACAAAGTTTTTGCCATTTCAGCACCCGGTCGTTTATCAAGTTCATTCTCTTTGCTCATTCTGGTTCATTTTTTTTTTGGGTTAATTAAATGGACTCCATGCGATCGCCACGATACACCGTCCTCAACAGCGACAACGATAACATTTACGTAAGTGCTTCTATACAGCAGCCAAAAGACAAATGTACCTAACCGTGTTTTTAAACACGACAAACTTTCAACTTTGTTTCTTATACTTTCACCTATTCTCTAGATCTCCAAATCTCTTCTGAACAAACTTTCACAACAGCAGAACCAACCGGCACAGCAGTCTCCGCCAAGTGAAGGAAACGCAACCGACGCACCGGCAGCTTCTGCAGCGATGCCCTCAGCAGTTAAGAGATCTGGTTCGGGTGGAAAGCCAGCCGATCAGCACTTCACCTCGGACGCCTTCTTCAACGACAACGCCCACACGATGCCTGCCTCCATTGACCCGGAGTACATTGCGGTAAAAGAGAGAGAAAGAGAGATTCATCCAAATTCTTTTAATAATAACATTCCTTTCTCTGATTACCATTTCAGAAACACGCCCAGTTCGACTCGAGCACTCACCTGTACGCCCTGCGAGGCGAGTACGAGCGCAAGCTGCAGCAGTACCAGCAGGTGTGGCGCGGCCGCTTCGACGAGCTGGAGGGCCTCAATGAGCAGCTGTTCAAGCTGAACAGCGACAAGTTCGCAAAGGAGGTGGGCCGCGTCGATGAGACCTACTTTCGTCGAGGACGTGACCTGACGTCCACCGGCGGCTACGATGTGCCCTGCAAGGCGGCGGAGAACCTGGTCATCAACTGCTTTGCCGTCAACGGGAAGAAGCCACTGTTGTGCGCCGACGAGGTTCGCCAGTTCACCGAGTGCGTCCAGCAGACGCGTGTTAATGTGCTCAAGCGATAGACTGGGGAGAGATGAAAAGTGCCCCCCCTCTTCAATTGTACCTTTTAGTCAGTTTTGTAAGCAAAAATGAGAAAAAGAGTATATTAAATGGCTAGATTGTTTCACCTTGGAGTTAACATATTTTAAGATAGAATTTTCTACATTTTCTGGGCGCCCTTTCCCTTCTTTCAACGTACGGCGGTTTCTTTCGTAGAAATGAAATATAAAAGTTTTTATTTGAATCTCTATTTGTAGTGAAAAAAATTGGTAAAACAAAGAAACAGTGCTTGTAAATTGAGTCTACAAATGGAGACGTACTTGAAACAAACAAAAAGAAGAATTTGATCACAATGAAAGTTGCTTGGTGGTTGCGTATGAACAAAATTGTGTTTTGCTGAGTTTATTTAGTAGCGGCAGCTGTTGAGAAAACGATAAATTGAAAACAAACTTTAACTTTGCGAAAACCCTTGCTATATAGCCGCAATAATTGCTTCAGCCCTCACTGTGTAGACAAGCTAAATAAAGTGATCAGTCGGCTCTGCCATCACGCAATTCAACGGCAATCATTGTCATTTCCTTTGCCGCAATCCTACACGACTGGAAAGAGTCGTAAAATCATAGTGAAAAAAACACCGGCGTTTCCAGGCTGCATTCAAGCAAAAATTAAAGTTTGAAAAACTTGACATTAAATTCTTCTGTTGTTTAACTTCACATCTACTTTGAAACAGACCCGATTTGAGGTACGTACTGAATTACCACTTTTCATTATGAAAGTTTGTTTCCAACAATCACTACCATACCTGCAACACGCATTCAATGAGTGTCACCACGTGTTACCAGGTTGGTGATGAGGGGGTGATGACGGTGATGGTGAGGGTGGTGATGGTGATGAGGGTGATGATGAGGATGAAGATGATCTGGAACCACCGGTTCATTCAGTCTTTGCAGTGAACCAGTGTCGGCAACGTCGTGCTAGTTGACAGTTCGATGTCTAACAGTCTGGCTGACTTGCATGGCTTATCACCATTTCCATCACCACTTTCTTTACCACCTCCACCACTGTCCCAATCACTGTCATCCCCACCATCATTGTAGCCAGTGTTTAGAAAGACTTTTTGGGAAAAAGGTTTGCACCGAGCTGCTGCAGTTTGTCTGCCTGCTTGTGTACGGCACAATCTAATCGAACCATAAAGATACAAATTGACGGCCATCGTCATTGGGTGCTTTTCTCTTTCATTTCGTTCAGTTTTACTTTGGTGATGTGACACAGTACATCATCACCACTAGCTGAAGTATCGGGTGGGTTTGAAAGTTAAAAAAGTTTTAAATGTTGCACATAAAATTAAAATGTTGTAACCAGTTTTTGAGGGTTTTTTGCAAACCTAAATCTATTTAGCTAGTATTTACTTTACTTTTTAAACATTTGTAAAATTTTAAAAGTTTTTTTAAATGAAACTAAAATTAAAATGCAAATTTGTAGCCACTTTGTTTTACTTCTAAAAATCGGCATCTCTGGAGAAAGACCCAAGCATTTGATTAGTAAAGAAAAAAAATCGGTGAGGTGATGCAACCAAAGAGTCAGCAATCAGGCGATCAGACAGTGCAGACACTGATTTATCAGACTCTGGTTTTTGTACAGTTGTTAGAAACTACAAAGTCAATCAAACAGAGAGTGGAGTGGACCAGTAGATACCGCTGATTAGTGAGGACTTTTAATTAGCGGAACAGGCGTTCTACGTTCACGTGGGCAAAAGTACCTTACGTGTTTTAGCTGGCAAAGTTCAACAGCATCATCATCATCATCAGTTGTACGGACAACATGCAGATGATGGCTGTACAGCTGACGCCCGTTTTCACTGAACTCACTGAACCTGACAATGACTTCACTGTGTGTGTAAGATGTTATCAGCTGCAGCCAATCAGGCAATTGGTGTTTCTACACCAGCTTTTGCTAAATCGGAGTTGTCCCTGCGTGTGGCAAGGCTGACTTATCAAGAACTTTTCGTTCAGTAGTAAAAATGGACAAGATTATATGGGTGCTACCAATACTACCAATGCTACCACCTCCACTCGATGTGCCACTGTTGCTGTTAACCAACAGCAGCAACCTTGTTGCCAACAGTGAAAAACGAGTGAAATGAAAGTGAAAACAAAACAGATCTTCTGATGATGCACTTTTGTGTAAGCAAACTTTGGCCAGGTTTTTGCAGTTTTGCATGCTACTGCTGCTGGTCAGTTGAAACTGACAGTTAAGTTCAATTTCTATTTGTCATTCCAATGGAACAACTTAACAATATTTAACTCATTTAGTACCAAACTTCTACTTTGTTTAACTCTAGAACGTTCTAGACTTTTCATTTATTTAGCAAGTTAGGCGATAAAACTTGACGGCTGCTGTTGCTGCTGCTGCTGTCGCGTTTGGCGGCGGCATTTCCCGACAAATTCGCACTTGTTCTCTCTCTCTCTCTTTTTTTAACTTTTTTTCTGTTTTTTGTTGCCTGTCTTGTTTTGTCAACTTTATCACACACACACTCACACTGGCAGTATTCTGCCACTAGATAACAGCCAGACTGATTAGGCAAATGTTTTTTCGTGTGTGTGTTCTGTTTTCTTGTTAGTCGCCAAAGTCCCCCTCTATTTCTGTCTTTTTCCCTGCTTTTCCAGTGCAAAGTTGATGAACTGTGTACTAGTCAGTATTGGCCCGTCAGACTGCAATTGATGTACTTTTTAGTTATTTGCAGTAGAGGAAAAGGTCAAAGAGCAGAGTGTCCTAGTCAGAACAAAGTGTGGACAACTGCGGCAGTACACTGTGTCCTCTGACCGGTTTTAAAAGTTTGACTGTGACTGTGAAGACAAACAAACTGTCAGGTTGCAGCAGCAGCAGCAGCAGCAGCAGCAGCAGTAACCGCACACTTTCCTTGGGTCACGTAGTCGCCGGGTTTGGTTGCTGGACAGGCACCTGCTTGCCGGTACAGAAAGGCAATCCCGTTCTTGGATTTGAGGATTGCCACCACCACCACCACTGCTGCTGCTGCTGCTGTCGTATTCCTCCACTTTCTGGTTGGATGCCTCGAACCATTCGTCGGGCGAATGTCTGGCCAGTGCAGCAGCAGCAGCAGCAGTTGTTTGCCCTCTGAGTGATCTACAGACCAGCATACACACACACACTTTCCCTAGCACACACAGCGTGTGTCTTGAAATAGAGAGAAAGTGAAGTAAAGAGCTTATGGCTGCGACGGCGGCGGTGGCAGCAGCAGTGCTTCTCCTCGCACTTTGCCACACTGCTTCTGCAGTTGCAGCTACTGCTCAATCTTCGGCGCATCTTCGGCACCTCCTCGGTTCCCTGCCTGCCTGCCTGCCTGGTGACTGCGTGTTTGCAGGCACTGCCACTGCCACTGCCAGCAATCTCACTCTCTCTCGTTCATTCGTTTGGCTCTTCACTGCTGCTGGTATATATAAGCGGCCACCTCGCGACTTGATTGACATTGAGAGCCCACTTCTCTGACTGACTGACTGAGCACTTCGTCGTCCTCGCAACCTCGTTCTATCGTCTTATTCCGCCACCACCACCACCAACAACACCGTACGTGACAGCACACCGCAGACCCGGTCAATTATCCTCTCCTGTCCGCCTCTTCTGTCACCCCCGTCTTTCCTAGTCATTTCCATTCACTCCCTCCAACCCACGTATTCACCCACTGACAACCAGTTAAAACTGACCCAAACTCTTTTCTTTTTTTCTTTTTACCTCTTTCCCACCTATTCCAAATCGTCACCCCTCCCTCAGAACACCCCCTTTTTAAGCAATGGCCAAGTTCAACTACCTTCCCGTGGACGTGCAGGAGGAACTGCGCAACACCGCCAACGCCATCGTCGCGCCTGGCAAGGGCATCCTCGCCGCCGATGAGAGTACCGGTAAGTGGGTGATCAAAACGAAGTGTTTGTTGTCTTCCAGAAAGTAGTGAGTTTCCTCTTTGACAAGTACCCAACTCTGAGCTGATCGCCGAATCTATCCTTTCCATTAACTGTGACAGTGTGTGTGTGTTTGTGTCATTAGGACAGTGCAGTCGGCAGCTGCTGTCGATGACGGTTGTCCTTCAGTGGTACTTCGCCGCACTGTGCGAGCGCGCCGCCATCGTACATCTGCACCACCTAAAATATAGACACACACTCGCACACTAGCTCTCTCTCTCTCTCTCTCTCTCTCTCTCTCTCTGTCGTACATGTACTCCACTCTATTCTTCAAAGTACATGTACAACAGTGAGAACCCTTTCTTCCTCTTACCGTTTTCCTTTCCATCACTAACCTCCTTTTACTTCCTCCCGTTTACTTCCTACCTCCAGCGACCATTGGCAAGCGCTTCTCCGACATTGGCGTGGCCAATGAGGAGGAGACCCGTCGCGCCTACCGCGACCTGCTCTTCAGCGCGCCCGCCGAGCTGAACAGCTACATCAGCGGCGTCATCCTCTTCGACGAGACCGTCTACCACAAGGACGCCGCCGGCACGCCCTTCCCCGAGGTGCTCAAGAAGCGCGGCATCATTCCCGGCATCAAGGTCGACACCGGCGTGGTCACCCTCCAGGGCACCAACGGCGAATCGACCACCCAGGGTCTGGACAACCTGACCAAGCGCTGCCAGGCGTACTACGACGCCGGCTGCCGCTTCGCCAAGTGGCGCTGCGTCCTCAAGATCGGCGCCGACGAGCCCTCGGCGGTGGCCATTCTGGAGAACGCCAACGTTCTGGCTCGATACGCCTCCTGCTGCCAGCAGGTAAAAAACCGCTTCTTTATCAGCTGACTTTTGCAAACTTTTTTAACCGCGTTTTTCCATCCTCCCAGGCCCGCATCGTGCCGATCGTCGAGCCCGAGGTGCTGCCCGACGGCCCGCACGACCTGGAGCGCTGCCAGAAGGTGACGGAGACGGTGCTGGCGGCGGTGTACAAGGCCCTCAGCGACCACCACGTCTACCTGGAGGGCACCCTCCTCAAGCCGAACATGGTCACCGCCGGGCAGTCATTCGCCGGGACGAAGCCCACGCCGGCGGAGGTTGCCCGCGCCACGGTGACCGCCCTCCAGCGCACTGTGCCCGCCGCTGTGCCCGGCGTCGTCTTCCTCTCCGGCGGCCAGACCGAGGAGGAGGCCTCCGTCAATCTGAACGCCATCAACCAGTACCCGGGCAAGAAGCCCTGGGTCCTCTCCTTCAGCTACGGTCGCGCCCTCCAGGCGTCAGTGCTGAAGGCCTGGCAGGGCAAGGCCGACCTGGTCGCCGCCGGCCAGAAGGAGCTGCTGAACCGCGCTAAGGTGAGTCATTTTTTATCATTTGTTTCTGTACATTCTCCATTTCCCTTTCTGATGTTTTCTACTGTGTTGAGATTTGCCAACTTTTATCTAGTTCAGTGTGCTAAATCAGGGTTTATTTCTAATTGTTTGCTGTCTTCCGTTGTTTACCTTATTCCCTTTCCTGCCACCCACCCAATTGCTTTGCTTGCTTTGCCATAATAACCGGTTGCTTCTTTATCCATTCCTCTATTTTGCACACCCCTTCAACAAACCCCCAAACATTAAATGCACACCCAATCAGGCAAACCACCTAGCCACTCAGGGCAAGTACGCCGCCGGCTCCATTCCCAGCCTTGCCTCTGGCAAGTCCAACTTTGTGCCCACTCACGCTTACTAGACGAGAACTGAGGACCCGGCCTCCAAGAAGCTAGCAGGAGAACAAGATCAAAGACCAGAAAGTTTTACCACCACCACCACCACCACCGACACCATCACTATCAAGACGATCAGAACAGGCTGAGAGAATGAGAAGTAGCTGATAAGGATAAGGATAAGGACGAGGAGGACGATAATGAAAGCACTACCAACCAGCTACCCCTGCTTTGCCTCAATCACAACACCTCCCAACAACTCCATACAGAACACTCCTTTTACTTTTCTTTACTCCCTAGCTTTACACCCTATTTACTACCAATCCTTTACACCTGATAATACAGTTTACAATCCACTAATACTCCTGCTATTATTAACACCAAAACAAAACGGCTGATCAAATACCAAATAATAATAATTGATTCATTCCCGCTTGAAACTTTTGCCTATTTTTTCAGTCGCTTACCTTTTCCCTCAAAAACTAAAACTTGTTAGTTTAGTCTCATTTCCTGCAATGACACGGCAAACTTTGATAATTAATTCTTCTTGATCAAAGTAGTTTTGGGTTTTATATGCCAGTAGTGGTGTGTGTTATGTCATTGTCAGGTGATTTGAGCACATGTGAGACCAGTTCAGACTAGCCTTGATTTTTTATTTAATCACACAAATAATGATACTATTGAAGCATAGAAGTTACCAAATAGTGTCTTTTACTGATCAACTTAATCAATTTCTTGCAAACTTTTTTGTCTTTTTCCCCTCATCTCTAGGCTAACTCGCTTGCTTCTGTGGGACAATACACTGGTGGCATCGTCGGTGCGGCTGCTGGCGCTGATCTGTTTGTCAAGGATCACGCTTACTAAAAATACAAAAAAACTTTCAACAACAACAAACAATTGCACATTAAAACGTAGTACAAATAAAAGAGAGTAGAAGAGAGAGAATAAGATTCAATCAATCAATCAAATAGCTACCACACACACAAACAAACAAATACACACGCCGACTGATAACTCCTCATTAACATTACAAACAACAGTTGAAGTGGACTATGGAAACCCAAAGTTTCAAGCGCAAACACAAACTGTTTGTTGAACACCTATTTAACACCTATCCGTCTATTTCATTAACCGAAAACGGTCTTATTTCTGTCAAACAGTAGTCAACACATATTAAGTTGAAGATTATTTTTGTTATATTTTCATCATTTATTTCTTTTTTCCTCTTTCCTCCTTGCCAAGGACTACCAAACCGTCTAACATATAAGAGCAGTCAACAAAAGCAATAGTAGAACTGAGTGCGTGAACTATTATTAAGAAATCTATTTTTCTCTATCCTTTTTGTGTGTTGTCCTTTTCCGATTTTGCCCTCTATTTTTCCTTTTTTTCCTGATCACACAAACTCTGTCTCGGACTTCATAGATTTAAATCAAAACAATAAAGTTAAATTGAAAAAATGTATCTTGTGTTTTGCTTACTAAACTCTAATTGGCAAACAAAGTTTTTGTTTGTAAGAGAAAGGGATGCGTTTACTCGGGCGGTGACTCAAACTCGATGCTGCTGCTGTTCAAGTTCACACGAAACCACTGGCAAACTGTACAGGCGGCGACAGGCGTACTCGTACAGCAGCAACTGCAGCAGCTACACTTAAACGGCACCAGTGGCAAGTGGTGAATCACACTGATGATAAGAGAAGCACTGCTGTTGCCACCGCCGCTAACAGTGAAAGGCCGATAGCTGTCTCTGACAGTGTGCTGCTGCAGCTTTTCTTGCTAACGCTCAATCGCATTCTCGTGAAGGGTTATCAGCCCATTTTGCCTGTAAACAGTCAACCTTTGACCTCTTTCTCTCTCTAATTGAAGACGAATCGTGTGAAAACGTGTGAGCAGTGGTGCGTGATTGCAGTGAGCTTTCGTCAGGCTTCTGTGTTTATGTTGCTGCTGCTGCTGCCACCGCCGCTGCTGTGTTTTCGGCAGCTCATTTTCTGTTGGCTTTTGTTGTTGATGGTGGTCGCTGCCGAAGCAGCAACATAGACGACGACGAGCCGGTAAAACTCTTCTTTTCTATGATAGAGTAAAAGTAAACAATCACCTTATTACTCCACTTTTATCCACTGTTGTCATGGAGGCGTACTATTGTTGTTGCCACCAGCACCATCATCACTAACAACCGTTATCCTCAATGTTCTCACTGCTGTCTTTCTGTTTGTTATCATCCTAATCTCTTTTTACAAAACATCCGTACAGAAACAAGAAAAGAAGCCGTACAATCACAAGAAAAAGAAGGAAATCACGACGCTAGTTTGAGAGCTAGCGTATAACCAGGCTCACCAGAGAGCACACATCCCCACACAAACGCACAAAACACGGACAAAAGATGTCTTTTCTGTCTTCGCCTTGGTCACTGTTCACCTCATCTCAACCGGAGAAACTGGATACCTACTCGGTGGTGCGGGTGAACATCGAGCAGTACGTGCTGCAGGAGATAGTCGATGGCTACCTGGAGGGAGGCCTTCGACTGCACAAGGTCAACGTCAACGCCACCACCTGGGACTACAACATCGTCCTCGAGATGACCGATGGCACTACCTTCAGGTAAAGTACACAATCAAAGTTTCTTTAGCATCAAATTTTACCTTCTGATTATCACAACTTTTTTCAGCATCTACCGATCGGGCAACCTTGAGGAGAGTCAGGCGTACTTTCACCAGCTGCAGCCCATTCTGCCAGTGCTCATGGTGAACTGCCCCAAAGGAGTGGTCACCCTCGCCAGTCTGCCCACCCTCACCGAGCACATTCGAAACCATCCAGGGCAGACGCTGCTTCACTTTGCCGCCCACTTTGGCCTTCTAGAGCTCTTCACCAAGGCACTGGCCTATGACTACATCGACGCGGAGGACCGCCAAACCGGACAGACGCCACTTCATGTGGCAGTTCAGTCGGGAAAGCTGCCTACAGTGCAAGCTATGCTATCGCTCCACCCGCAGCTGGACCCAATTGACCGACAGGGAAACACCGTCCTCCACCTGGCCGCCAGCTCGGGCAATCTTCCCATCCTAAAGGAGCTACTCAACCGATGTCAGGCCTGTCTGCTAAACAGTGATCCCAACGGCAGCGGACACCACAGCTCGGCGTACCTGCGCCTTCTGAACGCCCTCAACGACGTCGGTCAGACGGCGCTGGGCCTCGCCTGTGCCCATGGCCAATCCTCGGAGCTGCTAGTCAAAGAGCTCCTCCAACAGGGCGCCAACCTTCACGGCGCCGTCCTCGACCTCACCAAGGAGTACCTCGATGGGCACGCCTCCAGTTACCTTCTTCCCATGGCGCCTTCCTCCACTTCCACCTCCACCTCTACCTCATCCCCTTCCTCCTCTTCCAACTCAGCCAGCCTTCTCTGGCCGCAGCTTTCGCCCTACCTCGACGCCAAAACGCTCAAAGACGGCGGCACGCCCCTGCACTGGTGCACCGGCAACAGCCGCGCCCTCGCCCTCTGGCTGCAGCTGGGCGTCGACGTGAACGCCCGCAACTGGCACCACCGTACGGCGCTGCACGTCGCCATTGACCGCGTCGACCTGGGCGCCGTCATTCAGCTGCTCAGCAGCGGCGCAGATGTGAACGCCCGCTGTGGTGATGACGGTGGCGGTGACACACCTCTTCACTTGGCCGTCAAACGGGCCCTCAAAGCCTCTTCATCATCATCGGCCTCATCACCGGTCATCTCTCTGTCCAGTCCAAGCAGTGTCCCCTTTGCGAACATGATGGCCATCGTCCAGGCTCTGCTCGTCTTTGGCGTTGAGGTGAACGCTCTTTCTAATAGTGGTGGAGATGGTCAAGAAAATAAATTGGGCAGCCAGGTCACCGCCCGTCATCTGGTGGCCGGAAGCGAGGTGTCGGTGATGCGCAACCAGCTCCTCTACGTCCTGCACACCGTGAACGCCTCTCGGTGTCTCAAGCCGAAGACTTTATCCGGCTCAGGCTTTGGTCGTCAGGGAAGTAGTGGTGTTGGTGGCTCGACCTGTGCCGAAGGCTGCTCACCGAATGGCCACGACTTCAATGGGACGCCTTTTGACCTGCCGCCGAATATCTGCCTTCGAAATAGCCCTGTCTACGATCCACTGCTAATGGGACCGGTGGTGGAGGCGGCCATTCAGGAGATGGAAGCGAACAAAAAAAATAGCAAAAGCAAAAGCTGTGAAAGCTGGTTCTCTTCCTCAACAAAGAAGGACACAAAGAAGAAAAAAACGGCAAAAAAGTTGAAGCTACTTTCGCTGGACGGCGGTGGCGTTCGCGGCCTGATCATGATTCAGCTGATGGACTTTCTGGAGCGTGCCACCGGACGGAAGATAGTGGACATGTTTGACTGGATTGCCGGCACTAGCACCGGCGGCATTCTGGCGCTGATGCTCGCCTCTGGTTATTCAGGTCAGTAGCTAGCCAACTAGCTGTTACCTCATTACTAAAACTTTGTGCTGTTGTTGTTTTCTTTCAGTAAACGAGTGTCGACAGATCTACTTTCGCTTCAAGGATGAAATTTTCGTCGGCAGTCGACCACATCCGTCGGACAAGTTTGAGGCCTTTCTGCAGCGATACGTCGGCACTGAACGGCGAATGTGCCACTTGGAGAGCAGTGAAGGGGGCGGCCGCCTGCCGCGCATCATGGTGCCCGTCACTGTGGTCGACTTTTTCCCGCCTGAGCTGAAAATCTTTCGCAGCTACCACGGACCAGAGGACCTTCTTCTCCTTTCCTCAGGTTCTACTCCTTCTCCTCTATCAAATGAAGAGCTGATATGGAAGGTGGCACGCGCTACCGGCGCCGCTCCCTCCTTTTTCAGCAAATTTGAAGGTCGCTACTTGGACGGCGGACTGATTGCCAACAATCCCAGTCTAGATTTGCTCAGCGAGGTGCAAAAGATGGCGGCCACGGTTCGGCAGTTGTCAAAATGCAATTTGTCTGGAAATGATGACTGCTCAATGGAAGTGGAAAAAGGTAAAGATGACAAAGACGAAAGTGGTGATTCCTTCTCTGTTGGACTGCTCGTCTCGCTGGGCACCGGCCTGTCGCCTTCTGAGCCTTTCAAGGCACTGGACAACATATCGCTCACTTCCTATTCAGGTAAATGATAGTGTTGGCTGTCTTACATTTATCAACTTATGTGCTTATCAATCCTCAACAGGTTTCAGCGACATTTGGCAGCTGGGCCGTGTGCTGATTGAGCAGACCACTTCAACTGACTCTCATGTGGTGGAACGGGCGCAGGCCTGGTGTGCCGGCCTTTCCGCCTCTTACTTTCGCCTCAATCCGCCCCTCTCTGAAAGTTTGCCTCTGAATGAGACCGACAACGTTAAACTGGTGCACATGCTCTGGCAGACGATGACCTACGCCCACCGACACCAGGACCGCCTCTTTCAGCTGGTGACGCTGATGACTGGCGAGGAACAAGAGTGAAGAACAACAATGGATGGTGCAATGATAACACTGTTGCTGATGACGATGATAAATGGTAACAAGTGCTTTCTTTATTCCTCATTCTTCCCCTTTTTCCCCCTAAACAACTGAGGTTTTTTCTTATGCAGCAAAACACACTACTGTGACGCACTCTTTGTGATATGTTGATCACTGTTGATTCTCATTGTTTTTTAATTTCTGCTCCTCTTTTTCTTTCAAAACAAACTCTTTACTGTGATTTTGTTTTTTATTTAAATTTTCTACTTTTCAATTTGCCCTTCATTGTTATAATTTTATAACAATGTCTAGAATTCATATATTAAAAATAAAATGCTACGCTTAATAATCAAATACGTTAATCATTTTACTTAATAAATTTTTGAAAGTTGTGAATGCAAGGATTATGTTTAAAGTACTGCTTTTTTCATTTCATCTTAAAATAACCACCTTTTTTGCGGCGCCATTATTTTCACCGTCTAATTTTTCAAATTGGCACAAAACATAAAAAATAGTGCTGCAGTAGTAGTAGTTGTGCGGCAACAAACTTAAGTTTTTGAAGGTCAAGATTTCATCTGTTTTGTTGAGGCAGTGAATTGTTATTAATAGCACTCACATTTACACGCATCTGCACCCGATCAAGTGACAAAAAAGACAACAACGGGTGTCTTACATTTGAAATAAGGTTTAGTAGTAAACCACCAAGCAAACTAAAAAAATGTTTTTACTACTTAATTTCTTTAGTGTTTAAATAACTACAACTACAGTTTTTACAATTTTATTCATTAGATAAAAGCGTACGTGCTAGATACAATCTCACACGCAAATTGTTCGTTAAACGGAAATTTAAAAACTGAATATTTATTCACTGTGAATTTTCGTTCACTAAAAATTGTAAATTTTGTTTTGTAAAATACAATTTTTTATGATACTTTAAAACATGGGAAACTACGTAGCAGCTAATGCTGCAACCAAAGTAAGTTTTTGCTTTTTGTATTTTTACTTTATAGTACTAAAAATTAAACTTTAGCAGTCTTCAGACGATTCTCGCCTTGTAACTCGTTATGATGTGGAAAACTCTAATGCTGTTTCATCCAGTACCGCAACAATTGACAATGAGCACCTCCGCATAGCCATTCAGTCACTGGACACTCTGATCAGTAAAGTTGTGGCAGAGAAAACAATGCAATATCAACAACAACAAATACAACATCAGCAGTTATCATTATCATCAACTTCAATTCAAAACAAAAAAGAAGAAAACGATGACTTAAAAGTCAATACCAGTGAAAGTTCAGCTAAACAAGTATCTATTGTAAACGCTGAACTGGTGACCGCTTTTGCGGCCAGTTTGGCTAACGTTCTGGCAAATCAATCCGGACAACTCAATTCACTAATAGACAAACCACCTCATAGGCAATCAGCCCGTCGACCCTCAGCAGTTTCCTCATCCCCACTGTACAGGTGTCCCAGTAAGCTAAAAACTATTTGCAATCAATTGTAAACTTTTTTATAAATTATTTTTAATTGCTCTTTTTATATAGTGGAAAACAACAACTGCACCAGCAGTCGTCAGCAGCCACAGACTGGTGCGGGTAGTTTATCAGATACTCTCGCCCCCTCGTTATCATCCTCATCAAAAGTCAACTACAAAAACCTCTTTCCAAGAACCTCAACATCGGCATCAGCTGCTGCTGCGTTTGATAATTCAATGGTCGATGTGAATTCACTTTTTCAGGAAAACGTCGGCGGACTGTTTGGACAAATGCTGCAACAGACTACGCAAGCCACTGCCGAGAATCGGCGAATGAGTAATGCCCTGATTGAAAGCATGACCAATTCAGTGATTGGAAATGGAAACAACAACAGCAATAGCAGCAACAGCAACAGTCCACTGGACACTGTTCGCATTAACTTGCCGGAGATTTTGGATGCTCAGGATGAGATCACCTTGTTGAGACTACTGATCAAGCTGCTCAGTGGCAAGGTGACCAAATTGACGGAGGAAAAACGCCGACTACTATCAAGTATTTCTTACTTGGGAGAAATTAATTCAGAGATGGCCATGCTTCTTGAGCGTGGCATTCAAAAGTGATCTTTTTTTAGAAATCAATTCGAATAATATTTTTATTGTTTTATTGTTTTAAACTTTTACTACGACTTAATTGCTGCTAGTTTAGCAAACAAAAAATAAAAATAATAAAATTGATGTTTATTTATTTAACCTGAACTAATTATAATATTTTCGGTTAGCAACAGACGGTCGGAATATAATTGGCTCCAATTAAAAGATAAAAAGAGCAAAAGCATCCACTGTATTTGTTTTCATAGCAAACACCGCCGAGCTCTGGTCATAACCATAACCATTTGTTGCTTGCTTGCCTTGCCACTTCACTATGAGCCTGCACCCATTACTGAACATTCCAATCATGTGAGTTAAAAAACAAAAACACAAACATTGCCAAACCAACTCTGCAGTAGTGTGTGATACGCAAAGCCGGCCACTACCCAAAGACAAGTCTGCAGACTAGAACTGAAATGAAATGAAAACAAGCAACTGCCCTTTTCAGTAGTTATAAACATCAAGGGCAATATTATGGCTACCAACGACAGCAGCAGCAGCACAACATCAAAATAACCTTCAGTCCTACAACTGCACCTGCTTATCACCAGTACCACCAGACGACATTTACTGTCACCTGTCGCGTTAGTGCACCACAGACGCCGCAACAGCATCAGCAACAGCAGCATCGTTTTTTGACAATCGTGTCACAGTGCACGAAACACCACCTATCACCACTAAAAATATCGATATCTTATCAGGCAGTGTGTATCTTACCCGGTGACTGGTGGTCATTTAAGACAAATCAACTCACGGCCAACTTGCAAGTGTTTTTCAGTTTTTTTTTGTTTCACACACGCTCTCTCTTTCTCTCTTTTATCGCTGATCAGATACATCGCTGAAAAGTGAAAACATTAGTCAATCAAACTTTGTCCTGCTGCTGCTGACTTGCTTCAGTTTTGTTTTGTTGTTTTGATTTGTCAGCCACCGCCACCGAAATTGTTTCAATTGACGTTGAAGAAGCGACTGATTTTTTGTCGTTCAAGTGTTGTGACAACAGCAAGAACATTAACGATCACCACTAAATCAGAAGCAGTGTAGTGCAAAAGGGGAGACAGTGGAGACAGTGGTGATCACCGTTGCTTCAATTCAGTCACAACAGCAAAGCGATTCATCGGTCGTCAGCATCATTGCCGCATTATCCGCACCACCATCTGCTTTAGCCTTTATGCAAATAGTACTTTATTTGCATCTTTTTTTGTTTCTTATTCGTAAAAAAACGAAGTTTTGCTATTTAGAAACAAAGTGTCACTGAGTGAGTTTTAAATTTTTGTGCCTTTTAACTATGCAAATCAGTTCAAGTTTATGATTTTCATTGATTGTTTTTTCTTTAGTAGTTTTGTTTAAGTAGTGAGTAGTAGCAAACGCAAAACCTTTTTCATCACACCTGATCACCGCCACCACCACCACTAACACCACATTGCATCATGACATCGCAGAAGATGCCAAAGATCAACCGAAAGCGACCTCGTGATGAGAGCCTCAATGACATGAGCGGAAGCGACGACGACGAGGGGACCTCAATCGACGATGTCCCCAAAACGGCTCCCTCACCAAAGATGTTCCTGACGTCCGATGCGGTCTTCTTCAATGACCGCCGCCGCCGAAGCAGCAGCAGCAGCAGCAGCAGCATCAACCACAAAATACCGTCTCCTTTCGCTAGCAACCGAAACAGCATTCCACCCACCACCACCACTTCCACTACCACCATGCCTAACAACAACAACCCCAATCACCCCAATTCCTTGGTGGATCTGCCCACCTGGGCGCCGACAATTGCCTCTCAAAAGGACGCCCTTCGCCGTGTGCTGCGCCAACTGCAGGGCGAAAGCGGCGGCAGCCAGCGCACCCTGCAGTTCCGCTACGACCTGGTGATGAAGGCGAAGGCCGACCTGCAGGTGGCCTTCCTCCCGCCCTGGCACGAGGGCATGGTGCCCCTGGTGCGTGCCAACGCCCGCGACCATCTCACCTTCTCCCTGCTCGTCTTCGACCCGACGGGCGCCAGGCCGCCGGCCGCCGTCAACTGTGACTTGCCCCGGCAGCTGCGCCTCCCCAGCTCCGCCGCCGGCACCTCTTCTTCTCGAGCTCCGGAAACTCCGCTGACCGCCGCCCAGCTCCACCTGCCCGACGTGGATGACGAGCTGCTGCAGCTGTCCTTTCTCATCTACGACAATCTGCAGATCAACTACTGTTGACAATTGATGTGTCCTAGACCTGTGTCCCCTGTAATCTCTCAGTAATATCCAGCATTGGGAGCAGTAATCTCTGTTCCGCTTTGTAAATCTGCAAATGACCGTTTCAAGTTTTAAGTATTTTCTTTCTGGCTAAACATTCCTTTCCTTTACATTTCCTTTCTTTGTTGAGTTGAAGCTACTGTTGATACTGTACACCCGATCAGAATCTGTACTACGCTGACCAGAACCTTTCCCTCTTCTCTATCGTCACATTTCTGGTCACACACTTTACTGTAATTGTACTGTCTGTCTCACACAACATTTCAGCAATCTTACACTACTTGTTCTCACTCTTTTCTTACAATTTCCTCTCTCCGTTTTGGCGCCAACTTTGGCGTTTTAAAATGCATACTGTACTTGCTTGTACGACTGCTAACAAGACCATAACAGCACTCGCGCCTAAGCGGTATTAAAACAATTTTCCTAAATGTTTCTTCATCACTGAGTTTGGGAAATGTTTCGTGCACGGTTAAAAAGCTCTCCTGCAGCATGGGTGGCGGTGGTGGTGACAATTTCGCCTATCAATAAGTAGTAGTAGAGTATTGATCCGTTTGATGGCGACATCGCTGCTGTCAGTCACTGGCGATTGCACTGCACAGATCACACTCACTCAGTGTGTGTGTGTGTGAGTCACTGGCTACGACTCTCTTTCTCAGGGCAGCAACGACAGTGGCGTCACCAGAGATTGTACTGCTGCTGCTGCTGCTCACAGTACACCGAAGCTCAATCACAACACACACACACACACAATTCGCTCCCTCGCTCACTCACTTTCACTCTAGCGAAGAACACACTGCTTTTAAAGCCGTATTTGATTTTATCATTTTTCTGCTGGAGAGCTTTTAAACTCTGGAACTCCTTTCTCCGGCGGTGATAACCAATAGCTACTGTAAGTACATTACTACTTATGTTTCATTTTTACTCTTCGTTCAAAGCCTCCTTTCCTTCAGTCCTTTTGTCTTTTTCCATGTTGTCTTTCTCTCTCTCTCTCTCTCTCTGCTTTGTTTGTGTTCCAACTGATGATGCAACTGTCTCAATTCGTTTCCGTAACCACATTGTGTTTTTCGTCTCTTTATGTCCCTTTTTTGTGTGTTCATTATCGTTACACTCAGCAATTTGATTAGTGTGGGCAGTCAAACACACACACGCGCACACAGTAAACAAGTTAAAACACTCCAAAATGTTTCCCATCAAGCTCAATCAGTCACTTCCACTGTACAACAGCAGTGGCGGCAGTTGTACTGAAAAGTTTCAAAAACAGTCTAACTACCACCACCACTTTCTGCGGCGAATTCGACTTGCCTTCTGGCGGCGGCCCAAACTGTGCCTCCTTGCCGGTGCCCTCTGCCTGGGTCTGTTCTATCTGCTTTTGGAAGCACTGACTGGTCACTCTGCAATGACCTCTTCCGCCTCCTCTTACTCCTCATCCTTTCTGAACTCTCACCAGCACCACCAGCAGTTTGACAGCAACCTGGCCAGTTTGAGCGTCAGCAGCCGTTGTGCGCCGATGAGCGCCAACACTGCCGCCGCCTACACCGCCTTCGTCAAGGCCCTTCTCCGAACGCTGGACATGCTCCAGGTGGGCCACTTTCTCTGCTACGACAGTCTCTGGCGAGTGCTGCGTCACCAGAATAGCGGTGGTGGTGGTAATGGTGGTAGACAGCAGAAAAAAGTTGAAACTTTTTCAAAACAACAACAACAATTAAACACTGCTCAAACTTCAGCTAGGCCTCTGCATCTGAAGCTTCGCCTAGCGGACGGCTGTCTGAATCTGTGCATCCTCAATGAGGAGCTGATGCGCCACGAAGAGGCGCTGGTGGAGCGCCGTTTCCGCAACGCCGGCATCACCGTTCGCTACCAGCACGGCGACGGCCTCTACCTCATGACGCCCACTACCAGAATATTCAGGGAGGCTGAAGGAGGGGGTGATGAAAGCGGTGGTGGTGACCTTCACCCTGAGCTGTTCACCCTGCACGCCCGAGTGCACGTTTTCGAGCGTGACCCGCTGATTGATGAGTACCGGCGAGTGGGCTGGAAAGCCCGGGTCCTTCCCTCGACCATGTGCAACCAGCTCCATTGTTTTCCGCCCACTTTGGTAGAGCAGCCCCTGCCCAAGGTGCAGCTGCTGCCCGGCGTGCTAGTCAACGTTCCGAGAGAGGGCGTGGAAATGCAGAAGTACCACTACCCGGACAACTGGTGGAAGCTGGGGATAAATGGTGCTGGTGATTGTGGTGATTGAAATGTCAAAAATGTGCTTTTAACTTCTACTACCTATTCAACTGTCGTCTTCCAGCTGATTTTAATTGTGCCAACACTACTACTACTACTAGCCAAGATTTTGTGTCTATTTACTAATGTGATTTTAGTCAGTCCTCCCCCCCTCTTTTTTGTTGCCCTGCATCATCGACAATCAATTTAGTGCCACATTTTTCTCAGTCATTTCTCTCAACTCTTTGTAACTTGTATTACTTTTTATATTTTTTAGTTTTTTATTCATTTTTTCTTTTACACCTTTTTCTACTCTCTCGCTTTCATCTGCACAGACAGAAAAGGCCAACTTGAAAATTTAACACACACTGCTTATAACACAACAGCAAGCAACACACAGCACAGCCTTCAGAACACCATCTGCTCATCGTTTAGCTAAGCAAAATAGTGACCATGGACGCCAACATTCTGAACACCCTCATAGCTGATAAGCAGTTCAAGGCGCACGTACAGTTCCTGAAGCTGGCCCGAGACTGCCTGGCCGCCAATCCTTTGGTCAGCTACTGGGCTCTGTACTACGTTCTCGAACAGGGCATCAAGACGCCCGTTCAGGATGACGCTTTTCGCCGCCAGTTGGGCGTCATTATGACTGTCCTCGAGAAGGTAAACCATTTCATCATTTTCTACCTTATTTTCAAGCTTTTGTACTAATTGAGCTGTTTATTTTTCTCCGCACAGGAAAAAAGCTCTCGCAAGGGCGATCCACTCTTTGACAGTGAAGCCGAGTCGCGCAAATTCATTGAAAACTACGCCAATCAGCTGCTGGTCCGCGCCGAGAATGAAGTTGAGCTGGGTGTCAGTCCGAGGTAAACAAGAGCAGGTTTTAAAAGTGTTGATCAATTGAACATGCAAACAAAACTAACCAACTGCTCATTTACTTTTCATTTCTTCACCAGCGTCTCTATCAAGATTTACCTCTCTGCAGCTCACGTGTCGACGCTGTTGACGCTGTTTGGCGACAACTCCGAGGAGAACACCAAGCGCATCAAGTACTGCAAGTGGAAGGCGGTGACCATTGCCAAAGAGGCAAAAAGTGGTGGTGGTGGAGGTGGTGGAAACTCTTCCGGCGGAGGTGGTGGTGGAGATCTGGATGAACACAATGCTCCACCACCGCCTTCCTATGGTGATAGTAATGATGACTATGCCGCCAACTCTTCCGCCAGCGACTACAGCAGTGGAACTCGTGGAGATTTTGATCGACAGCCTTCAGAGGCGGAGAAGAAGCCTGAAGAGGACGATGATGCCAATATTGATTTCGGTATGTGATGACTACTTTTTTAAAATAATGTTCACTTTCTTAACTAAACTTTGTTTTTAATCTACCGTTTTAGCCAATCTTTCGCTGTCTGACTCAAACTTGAAGAAAGCTGAACTACTTTGCGAGAGCGCTCTTTATGCGATTCAAAGCAAAGACATTCTCTCGGCAGTGACCAGCCTCAAGCAGACGATGGCCGTTTTGTTGAAGGGAGCTAGAAAGTGATGAGAATACAAAATGAAGAAAAAAGCAAGAAGATTAGAGTTTGGTGAACTGATGGTGCTTTCCATTTCAACTAAACATTCGCTGTTGTGTGATCTCGCCTGTTTCTTTTTCATCTTTCACCTTTAAACTGTTGTACATTGAAAACAAGGTTTTCTAAAATTGATGTGCTCGTGAATAAAATAAAACACTTTTCAGTTATAAACCTAAAAAATTGGCATACAATTTTAAAAGTCAATTGAGGTTGTCTAGACTAGAAAATCAGTCAGTCGATGAGTGGTTTTCAGTTCCCAAGCAAGTGTTTGACCTGAAAGAACTATGTTTTGAGGACACGTCGTCGTTGGCACACGTTGTTATGATGATCTTGTTAGTTTAGCCTAAAAACACAAGTGCACGACACCAACACTAATAACACTGTAACCTAATGATACTCAATCGACACCGGAGCATGTTTGCTAGGAGTGTTCATTAGTCACCTTATCAACTGCTATGCATCAATTGCTGGCTGCAATGTGAATGCTGCTGTTGAACAGTTCGGATGTGCTGATTTCCGTTGATTTTGCTACTGCTCAGTAACGCACTACGTTTTGAGCCATTGGCTGTGGTAGTAATTGTGCTGGTGCCGGCATGTCTGTACAGCCTGCGTTTTGTTGGTTGTTGACCAACCTCAAGAGTTCAACATCATACTTGTCTAGCCTCAATTTTCTAGAAGTTTCAAATCTTGGAGCAAATCAATCCTGGTCAAGTGGTGGTGGTGGTGGCGGTCACTGATCTCATTTAATGATTTCACTTTTTCCAGTTCAAACACATGCACTGTTTGCCACTTCACAAATCTGATGATAATGAGAAGGGGAGAGAAGGGGATATCTGTAGTATGTGTGCTTGGTAATGAGACAAACTGGCTGTATAAAAGCTTTACCCAACGCTCTGGCCTAATCCATTACAGTGACAAACAGACAGACAGACAGTTTACTTGAAACTGAACAGCAAACCACTAAAGTTAAATTTTCTGTTTTCAAACGATAGTTTTGTGAACAACCAAAATATTTGAAAAACAGTGAAAAAATGTTTTCCACCTCAATGAAGTACGTCATCTTTGTTGTGCTGCTGGCGGCGTTCCTCGAGCTGGTGGCCGCCATTGGACGTGCCCCAACCGCCGTCGAGCACAACGCCTGTCGGGTCAAGTGGGCTGAGCAGGTGAACGAGGTGAAACGGGTGTACAAAGATGAACGAGCCTCGGTGCGAGCTTTCAATGTAAGTTAACATTGCATTTTGACAGAATGTTCTCAAACTTAAACTTAAATTTTTTTTTGTTCAACTTTGCAGAAAGGCCTAGACGGCTTTCCCTGCATGACCAGTTGCCGAATTTCTTTCCGCGGCAATGTCAAGGACATGGAAGACATCTTCACGCCTGATGACGTCCAGTGCGCCACGGGACCTTTTCCGAGGGTAAGAGGTCATCGCCAACATTTAATGGCCTTATAATTTAACTTGATTGCGCCAACATTTGATGATGAGCATTCAGTGATTTTACTATTCCATTGTTCGCTGTTCAATGAGCGACGATCAAATGTGTTTTATTGCAAGCACCAATTTAACAGACACTAGCCGGCACTTGTTCTAATTTCAGTGCGGTAGCTTGCTTATTGAAAATGGCAAGCAGATATATTCACATTTGCCAAATGTGGTCAAGTGGTTGTTAAAAGTCTGCTAGCAAAGAGTATTTTGATCACTTTTTGTTGTAGCCGACACAGCAATACTTAAGTAGTAGCAACGAACTTAAATTTTAGTTTTTTTTGCCTCTTTTTTCATTCTTTCCATTTGCATTAACATCACTTTTTTGTTTTATTTTTTAATTGTTTTAGTTCTGCATGAAAGGACGATGTGTTCTGCCAGCCAAGTACCGCACTGGCGGCGAAGGCCCTGCTGGCGCCTTGAGCAAACTGGGACAACAGCAGATGCCCAGTTTTGGTCAAATGTCTCCTCAAGAGTAAACTGAGAAGAAGATGAAGAAGACGTAGTTTCTTCGTTGAAACAGCCATCAAACACAAAACTATCAAACAAAACTAGGACAAAGAAAGACTGGACGCAAAAACCGTGCACCAATCGAGCAGCACTGTCCTACAGGCCAAGCAATGATTTACCTCTTTTTTCGTTTTTTATTTTCTTTCATTTATTCTCCTTTTCAATTGACTGCTCTCCTCTTTGGCCATAACCCCTTTCGTATTATATTCTTAACTATTTGCTTCATTTTTCAAAGCACACTGAACACGCACTACTAAACACAGACACTGTCTGCCATTTTTCTACAGACTACTGTTTTCAATGCATGTCTGCTGCACTAGACAGTGGCAGACAGGGCAAATACTGTCAGTCAGCATCAGCCCAGTTATCAAGACTGATTGAGACTGTCTAAGAAAAGCAGAATAAAGAAAAAGGCAGACAACACACATACATTACACCAGACTTTTATTTATCACCATTAAAAAAGAGAAAAATGTAAGAAAATTAAACAAAAGCGCAAACAACAAAGTGTGTGTTTTAATGACGTCTGGATCAATTTCAATTAGCAGACTGAAATGATGCTGTTGCTGCTGTCAAAAACATGTCTGCTCCGCCAGTTTGACATGACACAAGTTTGGCGGTCACGGTGGGACTGTGACAGGGAAGAAAATGAAGCGAAAGAAAAAGAATACAAAGCACACTTGTGCTGATCAGAAGAAGTTGGCAAAAGTTGCAATAGCACCCATGTGTCAGAAATGCGTGCGTGTGTGTGCACTTGAAGTCTGATCAATTCGATCAGGCTGCAAAAACCAGTCCTTTTTCAAATGACTTCATTAGTTCAATTAAGATGACAGCGGCAAGGACATTTAGTGTTGTAGTTGTAGTCGTTGTCGTCGTAGTGGTCGTAAGTGACTGTTTTCTAATGACACTGTTGATGATCATCATCATCAGCAGCAGCAGAAGCAAAAGGAGTTAAGCAAAATGTTGAGCGTTTGATGGTAAAGCACACTACCTTTTCTTCCTTCTCTTCTTCTTTTTCTTCTTCTTTTTGCCCGTCTCGTTTGAGCAAGCTTTGTTCAAAGTCGGCGGTGTGGGGAAAATGGGTAATTGAGCAGACTTCAAAGAATGTGCTTATTGGCGGCGGTGGTGGTTGATTGCCCACTGTCTGCCCCCACTGCCACCACTTCTGACTACTGCTGTTCAGTTGTTGATGAACAGCTGGTAGCCCATCCACATCCAGAAGATGAAGAAGAGGGTGACCGGAACGGAGACCGGCGCCAGCATCAGATAGTAGGAAAGGTCCTCCTCCATCATCATCATTCACTGCCGACACACTGCCACGGCCAATGTCGCCAATGTGTTTGCCGGTAATGGTTACGACAACAAACAGCAGTAAAAAAGTGGGTAAAATACAGCAAACAAAAGCAATTGCTTCGTTGATTGATTCTTGATCACCTCGGCGCTTTCAGAGGTGCTATTGTGTTTTGCTGCTGTCGTTGTCGTTGTTTCTGCTGTTATTGGGAATAAAAAGTAGAATGCAGAATGGAAAACTCAACTACAGTAATGGCAAACTGGATGAAACTTTTACTGCAGCTAGACTATTTTTCTCCTCTTTTCAAGGTTTGAAAGCTTTATAAAACGGAGGTTAAAAGAGGTAGGCAGAAAAGATGAAGAATGAAGAAGAAGCTAATGTTGTTGTTGCTGCTGTTGTTGTGGTTACTTTAAGGTAGGAAGAGAAGAAAAGGCGTACAGGAGAAAAAGGGGCATTTTTACGAGCATGCAGTGTCTGTCGTCTTCAGTGTGCTCCAATGTGACCACTACCATCAGCACTACCGTCGCTATCACCATCACCATCACCACAATCACCACACAATCACCACCTCCACCTGGTCACTCCTGGCGACCGGTTCCACACTCTGACTCAGTCTCTTTCTTTTCAGTTGTTGAGGAGTTACCGCTGTTGACACTACCGTCGACAACTTCTGTTGACTGGCTGACTCTGACTGATTCTGGGTGCACTCTAAGCAATGCTGTGTGCTTGTTCTATGTGTTGCTGTATGTTGGTGATAAACATCATGGCAGCAGCAGCAGCAGCCAGTGCTAATTGCCAGTGAAGGCCAAATTTTGTGATGATGATGATGATGATGATGATGATGATCAGAAATGAAAAAGTTAAAGAAGGTTGAAAGGGAAAAGAACAAAAAAAAGCAGAGAGCAAACAAGAAAAAAGTCATAACATAACAAGCTTTCCTAGTTAGAGTGGAGGTGATCGTCATCATCGAGACTGCGGTTGTACAAACAACACATTTTTTCTTTCTTTCGCTTTCAGTGTGTACATTTGTCACTGCTTCTTTTTGATCATTTACCATAGAATGTCTGTTATGCTATTTTTCTTTTCAACACTGAGCTTCCACTACGACTACAAGCAGGCAGCATCAGCAGCAAAAGCTTTTGTTAGCAGTTGCGACAACGTGTTTTATTGTTTCCAATACTGTCAACAGCATTGGCGGCGGCTGTTGCTGCACCCTCTTAAACTAACTAACCAGGCAATGTTTACTTTTGCGGTGGTCCGGTGTGTTTGACAATTGGTGAGGGAAGTACACTTTAGCGAGATTTTTTTCCAATACTGCTGCTAATAATGTTGCGCCCAGGCAAAATTGTTTTGTGGTTTTGGTAGATAATTTTCATTTTCTGGTTTTGCACTTTTTTCCGGTTGCCTAAACAAAAAAGTTAAATTTTAGTTACTGTCAATCATACGCCCAATATTAAATACAAAAAGTAATTGAGCTGTTTAACAGACCAAATTTTTTTTGACGGTCGATGATCTTTCTTTGATGCACCAATTTGTCTGATCGACAATCACTTGTGTATTTAGATTTTTTTCGTGTTAAATTTGCAGATAAATCTGTTTCTAAAGAAAAAAGGGTGAATAGAGTGAGCATCAAGTTGTGTGTTCACACTGTGATTTATTAGCTGACACGCTCATCAGATGTATCACACTGCCTCAATACTGCCCAGAAACTGTCAAAAAAGCAGTTTGTCAGAAGTGATCAGTGCGCAAAGCCACTCTTTAAAGATCACCATCAGTTTTTTTCTGTAATTTCTTTTTTTTGTTGTCTAGATTTTACCCCTATCTTTACTTTATCGGTATATTTGTTGCCACTTCTGCATCAACTGCAACTGTTGCCACTGACCAGTTTGACCAGATTTAAAGGCGCAGAGCAGCAGCGGCAGCGGCAACCTTTGAAAGTAGTTTTTATTAGTGAAAAGCCAGCAAACTACAACAGCGGCAACTAGTCAAGTGGAGCGACATTTAACACTGGGCAACTTTGGCGTCTTTTATCCCGACCCTTTTTCGGCATAAACGGCTAAATATTCTGCCTCACTTTCTTATCGCAGCATCATTATGCAATTTTCTTCCTTTTAATCAGTAGTGGTGGCAACTATACTATCTGACAACTTAGAAAACCTAAAGAAAAAGAGAGAGAGAGAGAGATGCATTAGAGTGATGCTTCCACACTTGATGCTACCTAAACTTTTTTTAAAGATTGCAGCAACGGCTGAAACTGTTGCTGCAACTTTTCAAATGCAGTGTTGTTGCAACTTTTTTCCTCTTACACTGCCACCCGCCACCGAATGTTCACTTTTGCTCCTCTCTTTTTTCTTCTCTCTCTTAGATAGTGCGCCACTGTCTGAACACTCTGTCCTCCTCTGTTCTCTGCTGCCAAACTGAACTCACTTCGGGTTTTTCTCCCCCCTCTCCTCTGCCCAAGTGAAGTGTGTTAGAGTGTGCGGTAAGCAACTAGAAGCAGCACAGGCCTCACTGACCACCTCCTATCTTTCTTTCATTCTTCTTCATCCTCTCCGTTTTCTTAGTTCTCTCTCTCTTTCTCTCTTTCTCTCTCTCTTGTTCTCCCTCTCGTTCCTGTTTGTTGCAGCACTGCTAGCACCACCACCACCGCTACCACCACCCCAACGTTTGTTGCAGCAATGGGGCAGCGCAACAGGCATCATCAGCAGTGCCGGACTGTTGCGGCTGGCGGTTCTTTCTTCGTTTTCTTTTTTGAAGCAGCAGCAGCAGCAGCGTTTCTTTTCTTCAGTAGTGTCCACTACTTCACCACAACCACAATAGCCAACGACTGCTGCTGCTGCTACTACAACGACGGTGACCACCGCCACTACGACCACAATTTTCTTCTTCTTCTTCTTCGTTTTCCTCTTCTCAGCAGCAGCAACAGCAGCAGCAGTGCACCGGCCACTGCGGACAGTCGCCAGTACCATCGCCATCATCACCATCACTACTGCAACTGCAGAACGCGAACTGAACTTTGGCCGCCGTTGCAAAGGTCGTCGCAAACTGCTGCAAGAGTCTGTCGTAAACTTTTTGTTGTGCAGCGGCTGCAACATCAGCAGCAGCAGCATCGACATCATCATCACCATCATCAGCACCACCATCATTGCAGTAATTGGTCACAATTCAGTACGCATCACCTCATCTCATCATTCCGTATTACCTGCTTCCTCTCGTTCTCTTCTTCTCCCGCCGCTCTACTTCCTTTCTCAGCTATGAAGTTGTTGCCGTAGTTATCGGTTTGCCGGTTCAATGACAGCGGCAACAGTTCGAATCGACCAGCTTTATCGGCGCCAATGAGGCTTAATGTTCTTCTACAGGTAAGCAATGTTGTGTGATGGTGATAGTTTTATTTGCTGCTGCTGTTGTGTTCACTCGTGTTTTTCCTTACTGCATCCTTTGCATCTGTTGAGCCGTTTCAGCAGTCCTTTAAACTTATAAGGTCAATTCAAATCTGGTTCCTTTTACCATTCAACACCTAAACACACAATGCCGGCAGTGCTTCCCATCAGCGAGTGTTTAGTGTCATAAGTGTGTTTTTGTCTTTGTCGTTTTGTAAGTGTGTGTATGTGTCAGTGCCACCTGTGTGAGTGTGTGTGTGTGACAAGAGAGCACAACTCATCAGTGCTCTTCTATCTATCTTTCTCTCCTTCTCTTTTATTCTCTCAATTGAGTAGCTGAGTAGTGTTTGTACGTCTGCATCGTCGTCTCTCGTGTGTCCGTTGGTGATATCTCAGCAGCAGCAACAGCTCACTCAGCAAGCTCTTTCACCACCACCACCACCACCACCTCCACTGCTGCCGCACCTTGTTGTGGCGGTGCTGTTGCTGTCGATGCACTATTTTCCGCCGATGACAAGGTATCGCCACTATTTTCTGCCACTTTTTAGCCACCTTTTATCAACAAAATCGACGCCCAGCTGAAATCTGTGTGCTGATCACTGGCCACTGGCTACTCTCTCTGTCATCACCACCTAATATCGTTTTAGTGGAAAAGCTGCTGCTGTTGATGACGATGATGATAATTGCTTCCACAACTGCTCACTTCAATACTACAGCAAATACTGCTGCAGTAGATTGCCCATCACTACCAGTTTGAGGCAGTACTGTGTGTATGTGTGTGACCCTTATCAAAGTCGTTATCACCACCTTCTCCACCCACAAGAAAGCACACTTGATCAGGCTCTTTCTATCTTGCATTTCCTCTCTCTCACGCACTCTTTTCCCTCTTCCTCGTTGACATCGCTTCCCTACACACAATTGCCGCTTCTGTGTAAGCATCATCCACTCGCAAAGTTAGATTTGCAATAATCAACACCAACACTAACTGCATTTGATGCGTTTCTAAAAAATAGTTATTGGGTAGTGGTTGTTGTTGATGTTGATTTGTTGTTGATGTTAGGGCTTGATTTGACTGAACCTTCATTCATGCACAACATAATACCCAAACCTTTACACAGCCAGTTAGTTAGCCAGTCAGCTTACTGCTAGTGCTTATGCAACCAAAAATCACTGTTTAAAAATATGCCCTTTATTTGTTAACTGTTAACCGAAGAGGAAGATTGTTCCCATCATCATCACCTAGCAACGGCACACTCACACCTTTTGCGGCCAATTAAAAGTATGCGCGTTATTTACTTTTTGTTCAGCTTCGTTTAGCGCTTTTGCGCGCGTCATTCGCATCAGTCACTAATGAAGTAGAGCCTACCCTTCTGCGCATCTGTTGAGGATTAAGGAAAAACGGAACAAAAAGTCGTTTAGAGCAGGAAATGAACACCGGTCCGTTTGTAACAGCCAACAGATTGCAGAACTATTGTGGCCGTTGCTGAGCTGGCTGAAAAATAAATCAACCCCATAGCGGTGAATTGCAAAGCAGCGGAAATGTCTGGTGACTCATCAGAATCATCACCACCATCACCACCGTCACCCCATTACTAGTCACCGCACCAGCACTGCTGGTCATCCTCGGTGAGCACAAGTACAGCTAAATCATCTTCATCCCCATCAACAGCTGTTACTTCACTACTGTTACATAATAGCACAGTAGAAGTGTGCACTGGTTTAGCACACATTTCGTCGTCTTTGTCGTCACACTGCCGCCGCAATCTGTGTCATCATTGGCTTTCGGTGTTTGGAGTGAACGAAAATACCTCTTCGCTTTTGTTCATACCAAAATTACTGTTAGCTATTAGGCAGGTAGCGTGATAAACAATTGGCATAAACAATTCGCTATGTGCCAGTGGCTGCTACTACCGCGGATGCTTTTGTTGTTGTCGTTGTGCTTGACGTTGTACAGTCAATTTTGCTCACTTTCCCTTTCTTTGTGTGCTTGTATATTTTTCTCTGCTTTTTTATTTTTCTCTCTCTTTCTTTATCTTCCTTTTATCTCAGTCCAAATCACACTGACAACCAGTCAGTCAGTCAGTTAACCACCAAAAAAGTTTTGACTAATCATTTGCTCAACGTTTTTTTGTTTGTTTCTCCCTTGCCAGTTTTAGCAGATGATGCAGCAGCTCAACAAATGATTTTTCAGCAAGACAGCAGACCACACATTCCATCCATCTCTTTGGTTTGACTACACGCAAGCAAACACACAGACAGTTAATCAGACAGTTTGTGACATCACCACCGCCATCAACATCAACAGCAGCAGCAGCAGCAGCAACAGTTCACAATCTATGACAGTGACTGAGACAAAACTCAAAATAGTGAGCAGTGAGTGTGTGTGTGTCTCACTGACTACTATCACACTCACTCACTCACTCTGACTAACTCTGTCTGATTCGGCCTGTGTGTGCTGCCTCTATCAGGGCAATTAGACGCCTGTTTACACCATCATTAGTGCTTCGTTCTCTGTCGCATCTCTCCTTTCATATTTCTTCTCTTTACTACAAGCAGTCTGGGCATTCAGCCCAAACTTGCCAATCTTTTGCAGTAGTACAGTACCCTAAAACAGATCACCACCACCACCACCAAACATCAACATCGTCATCATCACGTTCTCTGCGCAACAGCTTGAGCTTTGCTACCGCTTACGCGGAAACACTGTCTGTTCAGTGTGCTGTGTTCTGTGTGTTTGTTGTGCTTCAGCTTGTCATGCACTGTATACAGCAGTGTCCATCTGTTACAACCGTGTAGAATTTTTGTACTTTCATCCGTGGTGGTGAACCCTTATCACCCCTATCACCACCACCATCACCACCACCACCACAATGCTGCACACCACCAGCAATCCCACGGGGGCGACGCTTAATGGAAAGCTAATGAACGGCGGCTCGTCGGTCATGACCGGCACCGGCAACTCAACCGGAAACAACAGCAGCAGCATGATCATGACCAGCAGCAGCAACACCGTCACCGGAAGTAGCGCCGGTTCTGCCACCGCCACCACTGCCGCCGCTTCTGCCGTTAATGCTGGACCGCTGGACGCGGCAACAAAACGTGCCGAACGAGAGCACCTTCGAGCCATCATCGCCCAGTGGAATGCCAATCGCCTGGATCTCTTTGAGATTAGCGAACCCAATGAGGTGAGTCACATGATGATGATGATGGAACGCAGTTGCTGGCAATGCTGCCACAACAACACACAACAAACTTTGTATCGTCATCATTAGTCGATAACTGACAAAACACATTGAGAGTTGGAAATTATAAACATTAGTTGTCAGCACACTTTGGCGATGATGATCATCATGAGAGTGTGAAAGCATGATGTGTAGATTTTGTTGTGACTGGGATTTGTGCACAATTTGAAAACCCAAACAACAGTTTGTGCTTTTGAGGTTTGATACTAAACGTAGAGTTTTGTTTAGATTATTCCTCTCTATCCAGTGTTCTACATTTTCTCGTCAACTGTCAAACGTTTGCTATTTTGGCTACTCTCTCATTTTTTCAATACGGCTCGTCACCTGTAATAACCAACAAGTGTGTGTGTGTGTACGCCTGAAGCTCGAACTTTGTTTTGACGCTTTTTGTTGCACTTTCTCACACTGATCTTAAACTAAGCTGATAAAATAGTAAATTTTTATTGCAGTGGTAGTTTGAAACAGCCACCACTGCAACAACAACAACAAAAAGTGGTACTTTCAGCTTCTTTAAAGGCGTGAGGTGCAAAACCGCAGACAACAAAATGAGGACAAATCAATCAAAAAATCGCACGCAAATTACAGCATGCCGTCTTGTTACGCTCTGCTTTTTAGATGAATTGAACCACTGACACATTGAAACTTTTTTATCTGTGCTCACTTTACTTTTGATTTTTTGTACCTTGGGGACACACTATCTAATAAATAAAAAATGTTGTGACTGTAAAAAAAGTATTTGAATAAAAAATAAAACCCAGTTTGAGTTAAATCAGCAATCACTAGCAGGAATCATTTTGTCGCCGTTGACATTAACGTTTTTATTGTTTCTATTTGAGACATTTTTGCACGTTCTGACTATTTTGTAATCTTTGGTGGTCTACTGAGACTGGACATTAGCATTGGCTAGGAAAAAATCGATTACCACTTTGAGCAATTCTCCGGGAATAAGAAGCCCTTTCAGAAGGATTGACCAGTGTCGTTCCTGATTGCTGATCACACACCCTGTCAGCTAACTTCTGATTATTAGTGGCGCTAATTGCTCGCCTACCTGTGCCTACCTACCTACCCTGGCTGTTTCTCTATCTACCACTACTAAAAGTTTTCCAGCACAGGAAAATCACAGCAATCTAGGCAGTGGCGGCAGTCAGCGGGGGAAGAAGGGAGGACTGGAGACAGGCCTTGTTTCTGCACATTTTTGCACCGCATGAGCTAAGTAGTGGAAAAAGGAAGAAAAAGTAAAAGATAGAAAGCAAATCGTTAGCCATTTGAGATGACTCACTAGTGTTGGGCCCGCCTGAGGGCCTTTGCACCTGCAGGTGTGTGTCCTCTCCCTCTTTCTCTATCTCTCCCTCTCACTCTCTTTCTTACTATCTTTACGCCTGTCTGCCTCTTTTTAGCCCCTCTCATGTGTGTACCTGTGGCCTGATCGGTCCTCCTAGTCAGATTACCACTGTCGCTGCCGCCGCCGCCACAAGCGCCAAAATTGCCGTCTCTCTTTCTTTCTCCCTATCTTTTTCTTCGCTGTCCAAACGACTGGCCACTGCTTTGGTGTGCCTTTGCACTGAACTGATGCAACTGCAGTGTGCAAACGGTGTTTGTGCGCCGATGTCTGTGCTGGTGACGATGATGATGATGATGATGATGATGATGATGGCGACGATGATGAGGGTGATGAGGGTGACGGGGGATGCTCTTGACCACCATTGCCACCCCGGTTTATTAGTAACAAAAAGGACTTGACACAGCCACCACCGTAGACAGTTGTTGCCGTTTTTTTTGTCCGTTTAGTTTAGCAGCGTAGAGTGCAGCGTTTGGCATCCTTTTTGTCTGCCAAGCAGTTGTTTGCTATCGCAGTCAGTCGGCAGTTGTCTGTTCGCTTTCTTACATCTCTCTCTCTCTCTCTCTCTCTCTCTCTCTCTCTCTCTCTCTCTCTCT
>JAALOO010000481.1_pt1 | contig 35910 bp, 25 predicted proteins | sample 7257641 | NCBI WGS metagenome assembly JAALOO01 (sample SAMN14085613, study PRJNA598686) | mite metagenome | biome: ENVO:01001000; feature: ENVO:01001002; material: ENVO:01001226; isolation source: single female mite from University of Michigan culture on fish food culture... ...
TCTCTCTCTCTCTCTCTCTCTCTCTCTCTCTCTCTCTCTCTCTCTCTTCAGTTCAGGTTTTGAACAAGTGGATAGCATATGATGATGATTAATCGCCACTAATTACTTGCTTAAGCTGCTGCTGCCGCTACCGATTGCTGAACAGCAGCAGCTCTTATCAGTACACCTCCCAGCACACGCATTTTTTCCCCCACCACCAGACTGTATAATGGCGCGGCAATACGGCATTATTACATAATGGGATGACTGTGAGTGTGTTTGTACAGCGTCAGTAGTATGTACAGTCCTCGCATTTGGTAAGGTTCAGGGGTGGACATTGACCACCACCACTCCACTCGATCAGGGCATCCTCTCTGACGTAGGACAGTTTTGTTCTCTTCAGCTGGGTTTCTTTCTTCTTTTCATATTTTCCTTCTCTCTTCTGTTCGAAAAAGTAACGTTTCTTTTTCTTTTCTTTTCTTTTTTCTCTTCCGCAGGATCACCGACTCTTCAGCAACTCTTTCTCTCTCTCACTCGCAGCTGTCGTTGATCTCTCTTGTTCGTCTGTTCCTCGTCTCTTCTCTTCTCTTCGCTCTTCAGTCACTTCATTCATTCATTTCATTCATTCACTCGTTCAGTCAGTCAGTCATCAGCCATGCAGTCGTCACCACAGTCACAGTCACCATCACCAGCTCAACCGTCAGAGTTGAAGAAGCAGGAGGGTCAAGGCTTGGTGGTGGTACTCGACGGTTCCAACGGTTCGAGGACAATTCCCAAACTGCAGATTCCCCAGTATGAGGTGGACTCTGAGGACGACGACCTTGACGCCGATCTGGACCTCGATCCGATGATCAGCGAGTGCACCCACCTCACTGGCTCACCGGCTACGTTGACCGCTTCTAATGGAGGTAGTGGAGGTATCATCATTCGACCGAAGAGCAGCAGTCCCTCTGTAGGAGGAGGCAGCCACCGAAGTCCCAGTCGGACGCTGATGCTCGCCATTGGCGGCATGCTCACCGGCGGAAAGAAAAGTCCATCCTCCGGTGAAGCTGAAGTGCAGCGAAGCTCAGCGGCTCAGATCTCAGTTGGAGGTAGTGGTCACCACTGTCACCACCACCATCACCTTCTTCCTCCTCAGCATCAGCATTCAAAGCACAGCTCTTCTGCGGAGGAGATTGCCATTCTCATTGATCAGTCGCCGGTGGCAAAGTCTTCATCGGCTTCCATCATGGGGAAGGTGGCTGAGCAGGGAAATACCTCGAGTAGCACCATTAATCACCACCACCACCAGCACAGTCATCACCACCCACACAGTCACCGTTCTACCACCACCAGCACCACCTTCAGCTCACTGTCACCCTCGCCCTCGCCGGGGCTGACGTCGATGACGCTCTCCAGCACCTCTTCTTCATCTTCAGCGTTTACCAATCTCACCGCCTCCTCGACGGTCAGCTCGGTTGTGTCTTCAGCTGCTGTTGCTGCTGATCAGGCATCATCAGTGCCCACCGTGATGGGTGATCATTTGCCGTCAGTGATAACTGGCGGTGGCAGTCTTCAGCAAAACTCTACGACCACCACAACCACCACAATGCTCCCCAAATCAATCAGCCCCAGCTCGGTGCACCGAAGTGCTTCTTCAGTGGTTGGAGGAGGGCGAAGTAGAGGAGGGGCCAGTCTGATCATCGAGGCCAGTGGCGGCTCCTCCTCTTTAGTGGGGCCTTCTCTGATCACCGCTGGAGCCTCTGGTTCTGGTCATTCATCGTCATCAGGCACCGTCATCAACGGAAGCGGTGGCAGCAGCTCTCACCGATACTCAGTTCGTCGAAGTGGCAGTGATAATCGAGGAGTTAATGGCGTAAATGGCAATGGAGGCAATGGCAACGACCGAGACCGCCTGCGACCCTCGCGCATTGCCTCGTGCATCTCGGTGCAGTCGGTGGCGTCGATAGCGAGCACCGACAGCAGCCTCTCCGACTACCCGCCCAACACGCCCATCTGCAAGTTCTGCCACCAACGGGCGCGGGCGAACGATCCGCTGATCTCACCCTGCCACTGCAAGGGCACCATTCGATACATGCACTGTCGCTGTCTCATGGTAAGTGGTGGTGGTGGCTTTTGGAGCGATTTTGGTTTGCGATTTGTAGTTTATGGTATCGATTTTACTAGCAAAAAGAGGGAAGGGGAAGCCTTTTTCCAAGTTTTCTTGTTTTATTGCTTTTTTGCTCTTTCTCTCTCTCTCTCTTTGCTTTCCCCTTGAAAGCCGCCGCCGTCGCCGCTCTTGTGTCGAGTAAGTCGCGGGCGACATTTCTTCTTCCGCGTTCTCTCCTCCTCATCTTTGCTCTGCCATTGCTCTAAGGGGTCAGATTAGTTGCAGATGGCTGCGTTTTGTTTCGGAGTTGACGGCAGCAAAGTCTGGAAGTCTCGAAGTTGTCGTGGTGATTACCATAAAAGGCCAATTAGCTCGTTAGACTGGCTTTCTTTTTTCTGCTTTTGCGACAGTCTTTTCCGACTGAGACCACTCTCTTGGTGCTGCGTGCGACCGCACTGACCGACTGCTGTACAGTACTGCTTTGGTGTATTTAAATCTGGTTTCCACCACCACCACCGTACACTGCTATGCATTATTCAGTAGAAGGGGAGGAAAAGGGAAAAGAGAGGGCTTGAAGATGCCGAGGCGGTAGTGTGGTGGTAATACATTACAAGCTGAAGTTTGAGGTCAAGTTTTATTTTATGCGTGTTTGCTTGCTCGTTAGCTGCTACTGCTGCTGCCGCCTCTTCTGCAAGGGTTCAGGGGAAATTAGCTTTTACCATAACCACCACCACCATCATCATCATTTACTAATTTACTAATAACTTTATGTTTATTTTTATCCCCCCCTCCCCATCACCAGAAATGGCTGGAGAAGCTGAAGAAGCGCAACTCCCGTCATCAGCCACTCGCTTGTGAGATCTGCAACTACGAGTACCGCTGGAAGAAGCGCTTCAAGGTAGGTGGACCGATTTTTTTCAATTTTTTCCCATTTTTATTGGCAATTTTTGAGAATCAAGGTTTTACTGGTCAGCATTTTTACCCTATACCTTCTTCTCCTTTTCCTAACCCGCTCTTCCAAGTTCACTGGCCTTGATGTGTGTGTGTGCTGAGAGACAGGGCTGGAATCCAAAGTTTGGAACACTATTATTCCACTTTCTTTTAGCACATGCTCTGTTTGTTGGGCATCGTAAGCTCCAGCCATTATTATTCTCTTTGGCCGCTTTTTCCCTATCTTCTATTCTGCTATTCTTTTACTGCATTGTCTTGTTTTTCAGCGTTGCTACTTTATAGCTGCTACCTTTTCTGACTACTACTCTACTTTTTTGTTGATTGTTTGTATTTTTGCTTTCTACTTCTCTTTTCTTTTCTTTCTTTTATCGTTGCCATTCAGCAACGCCGAGATGGCTGCTGCTCGTGTGTCGCCTGTACAAGACAATTGCCGTTGTGTTCGACGGTCACCAGACTCGCTCCCGTTTTTTTTGCCACGGTTTTCTTTCTTTTTTCCCTTTTCTATTATTTAGTAGCTGCTGCAGCTGTTTTTGCGAGCCAGTCATTCTTTCAGATTTGCGGCTTCAGCTTCAGCTTTTGGCAATGCTTTAGTTTTCAGCTCTGCCAATGTTTTTGTTGTCGGTGTTGTTGTTGGTCTTCTGCCGCCACCCTCATACGCCGCCACCGTACTACTCTTTCTCAGCCATTGAGCATTTAGTTTAGTGTAGTGTGGTGTGTGAATGCAGGCACGTCAATTTTGAGAGCGAGAGAGAGAAGGGGAAAACGACGAGGCAATTGACCTCACAATGGAGCAGTCGCGGAGGAGAAGTGTGTGGTGAAGGGGGCGGAAATACGTTGTCGTAGTTGTCGTCAGAATCGAGAGGAAACTGCTGCTCCTTGTTCTCCTGCCTTTTTCCTTTGCCTTCCCCTCTGCAGAGTGCATTCCACTGTCGTTTGGGAGACAGCTCAAAGTGAAAGGAAAGTAGCTGTACTCTGCTCTTTCCCTCTCTCTCAATTTCCCCATAGAAGAGCGGCAGTTTGAGCCAGCAGATGAGGCGACTGATTGCTCTTGAATCAGCTGCAGAGTAATGGCCGTTTTCGTTTTCTTCTTTTCCTCCTCTTTTTGTGGACATGAGCTTTTTGTATAAGACAGTCTTTCGTTTGATGGAGACTGTCGTTTTTCGCCTGTATCTGTTTTTCTGTTTCTTCTTCTTCATCATCTGCTCACTGATGTGTCTCATCAGTGAGCTGCTGCTGATGTTGATGTGCACTGACCAAAAGAAGGAAAGAAAGTGGAAAGAGAGGGCTGGACACTACTTCTACTACTTCCAAAGAATGTGTGTACGACCAAAGAAGTGTACGACACACAGCCAGTTCTTTTTGGTTCTTTTTCTTCTTCTTCTCCACTGGCGTTAATGTCCTCTGCTGCCTTTTCTGTTCCCTCTTTTTTCTTTCTCCTTTTTCGAGGCTATTGACAACAGTCGTTTGCTCGCTGGCTGTTTGTGTATGTTTTCTTTCCCTTTTTTCCCTTTCTATTCGTTCTATGCTGGCACTTTCAGGCTGGCAATGTCAGCTCTGTGGCACGCAAATAACCGCCAAATGTGACGACTGACGGCGACGACGGCGACTACTGCTGTTTGGTAGCTTTGGTGGCTTTGTGTGTCGTTCACTCTGCTGCCTGTTTTGCCTCTTCTTCTTCTTCTTCATCGTTCCTCGGTCTTTTATCACAGAGTTGCAGTGGCAGTGGAAGTTGCTACTGCTTATGAATACTCACTGGCTGGCTGACTATGGTTATGTGCTGATTGCCTAGTAGGAAGTGAATGGAGAAGGGGATTGGATTGGATGAGAGGGGCTAATGTGCTGTAATGTTCCTGGTGAGATCAGCGGCAAAGCTGTGCTGTGCAGCTGCGGCTGCAAATATCAATGATTGAACGTCAACCCCAACCCCAAACCTCAAAGAGGAAGTGAACAGGAGAATGTGTTTGCTGCTGTTGCTGCTCAATTCTGGCTAATTTTGGCTGTTGTTTTTCCTGACTACTTTTCTACCATTTGGCTGAATGACTGATTAGGTTAACTTTGCCAGATTAGGAAGCAGTATTTTTTTGGCTATTTTGTTGCTGCAGAACTTTTGCGGCAGAATTCTGGGAAGCGAATTTTCTGATCTTTTCTCCTAATATTTTTTCTGTTTAGTTTGTCGCAGTTTTTCTAGTTTAGAGTGTTTATTATTCTTAGTAAGAAGCTGATAGATAGAAGGATACTTACTCACACTTCTAATCCTGTGTGAAGATTAGTTTATGATCCTATCTAGGACCTTTGCTATTTTTCCATTCTTTAGTTTGTGGTATTTATGGCGGAGTTTAGCAGCAGCAGCCTTTGTACAGGAAAGGTTGATGATGATGATGATGTTTTCTTTCCGCCTGCTGCTTTTCTATCTAAACTTTAAAAAAAGCTTTCAAAGAGAAGAGGTAAGGCGAGAAGACAATCGATACGCTTTGAAAAGAGTAGGAGGAAGGTTTGAAGTTTTCAAAGAAAAGTACTTTAAAGCAGCAGATAAAAACAGCTGCAAAAAGAGGTTTCTTTTTAGCACTCTTTGATGACAGCAGCCAGTGGAGGTGATGGTGATGGCGATGACCGGTCGGTCATCAGAAGAAAGGTCATCAAATGTGTGTGTGAGGTGCATTGTCTCCCTTTTCTATACATCAGGGTTGCAGCCCTTTAGTTCTTTTCCTTTTCCTCCGTCTTTGTTATCAGCAACCGTTTTGCTTTTTCCTATTCATTAGCATGCAGGTAGCCGTACAGACACACTTTGTGTACTTTTTATTTTTGTTGAATGGTAGTGCCAGTGATACTTAGACCTCTCTCTCTCTCTCTCTCTCTCTCTCTCTCTCTCTCTTTCTTCTTTTTCTCTGCCTTAACCTTTGCCTGCCAAACATTTGAGCCAATTCGTCAATCAAACAAACGAAGCTTTTGATGTTAAAATTAGAAGCGCATCAGCAGATGCTTTGGATATGTGTTTTGCTTGAGTGAGGGAGATCAGAACAGAAGAGGACATTGCCATTGCCTGTGGCTCACCTTACCTCATCTGACAGCTGACAACTCTGTACAGACACACACACACCGTCGTGTCATTACCGACGCCCTGGGCGATACTTATCCTTTTTTGTTACTTTTAATTTCTTTCTTTGCAGGCGCAGACTTCTCCATTAAACATTCACACATTTCTTTTTTCACTTTTTTTTCCTTTTATTCTCTTACGTGCTACTACTGTGTTCTCATGTGTTGTACAAAACTTGATGTGCACACAATTTGTAGCACGAGGTGATTCCTCCTCCTCCTCCTCCTCTTCTGCTCCTTTGCTCGGTATTTTTCCTCTCGACTGCTCATTGTTGTGATACGATAGTTTTAACTGTACAAGGCTGGTACGAACGTACTAATTTGACGGCTGTGCGATGACCGTACGAAGAATGAACTTTTGGGTAGCTGGAAGCCTTTGAAACACAAGGTGCAAGTCGACAACACAACACAACACAACATTGCATTGTGCAACTGTACTGGAGAATCATTAGAGATTGAAGCTTTGATGATGGTGGTGATGATGATTATTATTATTTCGCTCCCTTTGCCACACTGTGGTTCGCTGGCTAGCTGGCGTCTATTTCATCCTCTCCATTACACAGGGAGGAGTTGTACTTGACTGTACTTGACTTACCTGTTTTTGCATATGCTTAAGTTTACTGTTCGTACATCTGTCTGTTTGTGTGTGTTTTTCACGAGTTGGACGAGTTTTTCTGACAGCATTAGATTTAGTGTTTGATGAGGGTGTGTTTAGATGAGGAGGATAAAAAAAGAAGAAGGTATCCAGGAGGAAAAATGGTAATTTGGATGTGTATGTTTAGAACTGGGTTTATTTGGACTGGCTTGGCCAAAACCGAAGCCCAATGCCAAAACCACTTTTTTCCTTTCCCTAATCACACTGCTCGTCAATTTGTCAAACTTTTTCATTCGTTTTTTCTTTTTCTTCTTTTTTTTGATGATCAGAGAAAGTGAATTGATGGTTGTAAGGAAAAAAAGTAGGGACATTGGAAATTGATCTGTCAAATTTTTTTGTTGTTGCATTTTTTCCTGCAAAATTCTGTCTTTTCTTTTTCATTTGAGAAAAGCTCTCGAAAAGAAAAAGATAGGAAAAGTGGAAAAACTTTTCACGGAATTGTTTACCGTTCTTTCAGCCAGCCAGACAGTAAGGATCGGAAATATTTGCATTCATTTTATTTATTCTGACTCCTACTTTTATTTCTTCATTCATTCTCTTGTTCGTTCATTCGTTTACCGCCATTACCATTGATCATCCAAAGAGTCTCTCAGTCGCCGTTGTCGGATCGGTAGATTCGGTCATTTGAGGGGCGACCACTACCACCACCACTACCATCATCATCCGGGTCTTTTTGTTGAAGGACTTCCCGCACACTCTGGAACCTTCCAGTTTTACAGTTTTTTGTCTTGAAGAAGAGGAAGAAGAAGAAAGGAGGGGGTGAAACAGTCAACACGGAGACGACGTTGTTTGCCCCTTTGGGTGCACTTTTGCTCATTGATTATTATGTTTTTGTTGTCTTTTGCTGCCCGTTCAGGTCAGTGTTTCCTTTCTCTGTCTGCTTCTTCTCTTCTATTATTTTCTCTGCCTTTTTTCCATTTCAATTGTGTTGTCCAGTCGGCCGACGGCGACTGACCTTGCCGTGCCACTCGCATCAATCATATCGATCCAATTAGAGTGCACAGTAATGGCTAACAGAGACAGAGGCAGACAGACAGGCAAAGGACAATGAAAAAGTCTAAAGTGAAGAAGAAGAAGAAGAAGAGATTGAGGAAGGTGAACAGTCGCTGCTGTCGTACTCTAATGCCGAATTCAGAATGAGAGAGAAAAGAAGAAGACAAAGTCAAACACATGTCGGATTTGCATTTTGTCTACTTTTGGCTTTTTGTTCCCATCTTCTTGTACAGTAGCCGATTAGAGAGGGGATAATGAGGAGAAGAATGATGAGCGCGCCTAAAAGCGAGCTCCTTCATTTGAAGCACTTAGCAGAAACAACAACAGCTAAGGTCAACATCAGCTGAAGAAGAGCAACAACTGTTGTTGTGGCTGTTGGCAACAATTTTCTCTTTTCAGTTTTTCACTTCTTTGGCTGTTTCTAAACAGTAGACAGTTGATTACTTTACTTGTTTTCTAGAGCATCTCTCTCTTTTTATTTTTTTCCACTTATTGTCAAAGTTGGTGTTGGTGGTGGTGAACATGCACTTGATCAAAATGTGCTCCACTGTTGTGCCAAGAAAGTGGTGGTGCTGTGCACTTGAACAAACACATTTCCCAGATTTGACTATTGGTAATGTCTTTTTTGCTTTTTGTTGCTGCAGCTTCGGCTGTTGTTGTTTCCATTCATTTCATTTCATTTTGTTGTCTCGTTGGATCGATAAGTGTCGACAGCAGAGGCAGCGGCCGTTTCCCAAAGAGGGCAAATCAATTGACTTTGTGCTGCGGTTTTTGCTGCTGCTGTAAGAAAGTTACATTCGCTTTTTTTCTTTTCTGTTGTTGTAAATTATTTGGTAGTTTAGAAGCTGTCGACAGCTGTTGGAATCGGCTGAATCTTCTTCTTTTTCCTTTTCCTTAATGTTGTTGCCTGTTTTTCACCACTAAATCTAGTCCTAACAGTATATGAAGTGGCCATTGGGGAAATTAGAAAGTGAGGAAACAGTTGCCAACAGTCAGAAGTCATTTTGGTGGTGGCACTGTGTGCTTGCTTCTGTTTATTTTCATTATCGGCAGCAGCCAAGTTGTTGAAACTGTGGTGCAACTTTTTAATTTCTTTTTCTTTTTTGTTTCTCTTTGACGCGTTTGATTTTGATTTTGATTACAATGTTATTGAGTTTTAAAGTTTTGTGCAATTTTGTTCAAAAGTAAAGTTGAGTGGTGTGTTTAATTAATGAGCTGTGTGAAGTTGAAAGTTTTTTTGTGTTTTCTGTTTTCCCTATTCTCTGTTAAATTACCAAAAAATCTTGACTTTTTCTTTTTTATTATTCTTGCAAAGGTTAAAAAGTTCTTTCTGTTTTTTGTAATTGTTTTTGCTGCTATTGAAAATACTTAATTTTCAAGAGCATTATCAAGAAGTTGTTTTTCACAACCCGTCTCGTTGCTTCTTTCCTTTCCTTTTTAAAAAGTACTTTCAGCTACTTTCTAACAGCTGCTAATCAGCAAAGTAAACAGTGGGCCAAATTATTGCCAATTTCTACTTCAATATCTCTGTTTTCTTTTGCGTTCACTGTTTTCTTCCTTTTTTCAGGCCTCATCAAAATCCTGTGTGAAGTGAGAACTTCTTGTTGCTGCTGGGATTATTAATTTGTTCACTACTGCTACTTTTTACTAAATATTAATATTAGTGTGTGTGTGTGTGTGTGTGTGTTTGCAGTGGTGTGAAATTTTTGAGAACTTGGAACACGGTTTCTCTTTTTTGCAATTGAAAGGCGAGAAGCGTGTGTGTGTGATCTATCTTGCCGAGCCGATCATTGCGCTGCCCCGGACCTAGTTCATTGAAAGTACTTTGAGTATTTTCTTCTTTTTTTCTCCTCCTGTCTCGTTTTCTCCTGTTTCGTGTTTTTTCTTTTACTCTCAGTTTTATTTTCTATTTGTTCAGTTTTCATTTTCAAATTATTAGTGTTTTTCCTTTTTTCTCTAGTTCTCTGCTAGCTGTCAGTTGTGTTTTCGGTCGCCCTCATTCTACTGTTACCAAATTGGGCAATTGAAACTGATGCTGCTGCTAAAGAATGCAAATTTCAGTTTCAATTTGAGCCTTTTGAGAAAGAGAGTATTTTTGCCGCCTTTGCGTGTTCATTCATCAGTGAACTGCGAATGTACTGCTGTTTCTGTTGTTGCTGTTCCAAAAGAATTTATTTGAAGTATTGTTGAGAAGAAGAGATAACGGAACAGCAGCAGCAGCAGCCACTGATGCCAGATGCACTTCATTTCACCTCACTTCACTGACTGACTGACAGCACTGAATGTCAGAAGGTGAAAAAGAGGAGGTGAAAAAGAGATAGGTGCCGAAGAATTGAATTGAATTGAATTAGAATAGAAAGTGAGATTGAAACTCTAAATGTATCGACTTTTAAAATGATCCAAAATGGATCCGTCCTTTTCTCTATTCTGATTTGGACCTGGTATATAGAAGAAGGGACTTCTCCGAGTGAGAAAGAGACAGCAAATTTAATTTAGCTGGTTTGAGTAGGGTTTCCTTTTCTCTCTTTCTTTTTTTTTGTGTTTTCCTTCTCACATCAGCACCAGCAAAAAAGCATATCCGAAAAGAAAAACAATGCACAGGAAAAATAACAGGATATAATTGCCACTTTTTGCGTTTGGTGCACCACTCAGCACTGCTGCCACACCAGATTTTTCTGGTCTTCTTGACCAGTCGCTCAATTAATAATTTACACGAAAGCAGCTACAACAGCAGCAGCACTGTTGAAAGCTAAGGTCAGTGCAATTCGGTTTCTGCCGTACATTGCCGTTTCATGTTCGCTTTTCCTTCGCATTGCCCACTACAAAGCCGTTGCTGCTGGTGACGTAAGTGGTATGTAGCGATGCACCGAAGAATATGAGTGCGGCGGTGGCGGCGGCGTTAGCGAGAAAAGATGAAAAGAGACGTCGTCGTCCACCGTCGACATTCAATTGCGCAATTTGCACTGGCCAACAGTTCTCATCATTAAAGGCGACGATGTAAGAAGAGATGTTTCTTCTGCTCGTTGTGTGACCATTGGTGGAAATGGGAGAAGCGAGGAGGGGAAAAAAGAAGAAAATGAACTTGAAACCAGCGGCGGCAGCAGCAGCATTGGTAGTGGTAGTTTGCGAAGAAATCATTGAGAAGTGATTAGACTAACGACGGTTTGTGGTGTTCGGACGCTCAAGTGATGAAGAAGAAGAGGGAAAGGAGGAGTAGGAGGTAATTACTCAATTTGCACTCTCATTAGGGAAAACAAGTTAGGGAGTGGAGTGAAACTTCTGGAACAACAGTGGTCGCTGGTTGATTGGTTGGTTGGTTGGTTGGTTGGTTGGTTGATGGACTGTTGAGCAAACCCTCATTTTATTATTGCTGCTTTTGATTGCATCCCAAATTGGATTCTTCCTTTTTTGTTTGTTTGATTTCCTGTTTGCTCATTTTAAAATTCCGCTTAAAAATGGTTGGCAGTGAAACAGGGGTGGTGGTTGTTGGTTTATTTTTAGCGTTTGGAACTGCGAGGCAGAGTGTTTTTTAAAAATACTTTTTTAGTTTTAGTTGTGTGTGCCTCTGACCTACTGCAGTGTTTTTGCTTTTACTTTTTTAATCTATTTTAAATCTAATTAATTTTGCAATTATATTATTTTTGTTTCCGTTTTTCACTTGCTATTTCGGTGTACTTTTTTTCATTTGAATTTTACCTAATGAGATGTTTGCTGTTTGCTTTTTTAGCCATCCAGTTCTCATTTTCAAATGTGAAACCCTTCATTTTTAATTGAGTTGTTTTTAGCTTTTGAGAGGATGAATTGAATGCAAAAAAGATTGACGCCAATTCCCTGAAATTTGAGCCACAGCAGTTGCAGCGGAAAAACGTTTTGTTTTGCTCATTCAATCGTAGGCAGTTTCTTCTTCGTTGTTCTTAGCTAAAATCACCAATATCCTAATTACCCCTTAATTTTCTGCTTCTTCTTTCATCATCTTTTGAAAAGCTTTTAGTTTCAAAATTGGCAGCAGCAGCAACAGCAACATCAGTCAACCCCTCCCTTTTTAATTTTTCCTCATCAAACTGTTTTCTGCTGCTATTGTTTTTGCTGCCTTTCAACTCAAATCTCCCTTTAGTCACAATCAATCACCATGCCTTAAATTGATGAGTGTGTGTTTATTGAAGAGCCTTTCTATTTATCATAAAAAGCTGTACAGACTGACTAAGGCAAAAATTAATGTAGGTTTTGTTGTTTTTGTGCGCACTTTTTCATTTCTCCCTGTTTGTGAGCTTGAGCACACGTGCAAATGTGTTTGTGTGTGTTTAGATGCTTAAAGATTGTTTGAAGATGTTTAAAGATTAATTAAAATTTTAAGAGGAGGGAGGAGTATTTTTTGTTGCAAGAACGAAAAGCAAAAGTTGAAGTTAGATAAAAACAAATTTTTTGTTTAATCAGGTTGAAAAGAGGAAGAATTGGCGACATATTTTGCGCATATTTTGAATGGTACTCATTCCAGCTACTAAATCACTAGACTAAAAAAACACTTTGGCTCTGGCTAATTTGCATAACAAACAGACTTTACAAATGTAAATATGGCATCAGCAGCAGCAGAAGTCAAAAGTAAGATAATCGATTTGGCGGGGTGAATTTTGTCGCTAAAGATTGTTGAACTTGGGTGCTTTCAATTCTTATGCTCTTTGCAGAAAGAGATGAGGATACCAGTAATTTGTGCTATTTGCTTTCACTTTTACTAACTCGTTGGTTTAACTAACTACCTAACTGGGGAAAGACTGGTTGACTGCTTTTGATCGCTTAACTAAACTGATTGAACAAATTTTTTTGCTGTTTGCTCAACATTTGTTGTCACTTTCCTTTTGGATTGAGTAGGAGGAGGAAGGTGCGCATCTTTTTTTCCGCCTTTTGTGCATTTTTTTATTTTATTTTAGACCTATACATTTTTGTTCAAAATGAAAATGCAAGACAAGACTATGAATGTCTGTCCATTCCTCCATTCTTCATGTTCATTCTTCTTCTTTTTCATTGTCCTCTTTTTCATCAACAGTAGTGCACCCTTTTCTTTTGCAGACTGTCCATTGTGATTGCTGTCTTGTTGGTGGCTACCTGCAGCGGTCTAACAGACTGCTGACAATTGCATTGACGGTGGTCAGTTGATGCGGTGTGCACCGCCGCATTTTTCACTATTCACTTAAAAAGGACTCGTGCACTTTTTCTTTTTTGTTTCAAAGCACTCTTCTTAAGCAGCCGACCAACAGTGGCTTGACCTTGTCGACTTTACACCGTAGTTGCTGCTGTTGCTGCTTCTTTTCATTTTCTTTCTTTCTTCTCTTCAAAGCTGCATTTTATTGCCTGGCAGCTTGCTAAACAGCAACAGCGGTGCATTTCACTTCCTCTTTTTATGTCTCACTCTATGACTGACTGGGGAAAAGGAAAAAAGTACCAGTTGGGAGTGTTAAGTGAAGTAAACAAAATGAAATGAAAAAGAAGATGAAATGCTCTAAAGTGTATCTCACGGGTCGTCGGGTTGAAAGCAGTTGCTGCTGTTGTTTCAGGGCACGGTAGCAATCGGCGGTGGCGGTAATTGCTTTTGAACGAGTATTGTTCAGTTGAGGTAATTGAGAGAGGAAGTGGAGCAACGGTGTGATTAGTTTGCCCATTTCACAAAAGTCTAATTTTTCATTTTTATGTACTTACACGTTGACTTATGTCAGGAATGAGTTCTCAATCAGTCGTTTTGAAGGTCAGGCAAAAAAATGAGTGGTAATGTTGTTCAGGTATGAAGATCAACAATTGCCAGCAGTGAAGTGTTTAAAGCATGACCCGTGTACGCTTTTTCCAAATGTGTGTTTGCTTGAAATTAACGGGAGAGCAGACTCAAAGAACAACTCATCTTTGTTTTTGAGTTTTTGTTGGTTTTTACTGTTATTTGCAAGAGTGCTCTTCACGCTTGAATGGCCAGCGATGCCATTTCTAAACATAAAAATAAGGATGGATGAAAAGTAAGCTTTTTGTTTTTAAGCGATTTCCGAGTTTTATCTTTCTTTGAATTGAAAACAAAAATATTGTTGTTGCTGAAATGAAGAAACAAAAAAGTATTCATTTTTGATCCAGTTACTTTTATCAGGACATACTTTACTTTGCTAGCCTTTTCTGACGACATTCTCTGCTCACACTAATTGGATGCTTTTGTTGTTGTTGTGATCATGAAATGGTAGTGTGACTCGGCCACGATTATCACCATCTCCATCATCGTCAACGACCGTTTTTAACAACTCCTCCCAAGAAAAGCGGCTATTAATAGGCAAAACAGAAATGCTGTCACTGTTGCTGCTGCTGCTCATACACGCAAGAATGCAATTTCAGTTACGTAGTTGAAATTTGGTGCAGGGGAGTTGATTGGATCAGAGAGAGAGAGAGAGAGAGAGAGAGAGAGCAAACATTGACTCGGTTGATTGAATAATGTTTTTGTTTGTTTGTTTGTTTACTGTTATTGCCAATTAAAACCCTTGTTCTTAATTGTCAGCCTTTCCTTCCCACCCATTTAATTATCGCCTCACAAGTTTAAAATTTTTACCAAATTCTAATTGAAACTGTTTTTTTGACTTTTCTTTAGCCCACCCGCGACTGGCAACTGCCACCCTGCATTGGAAATGACCGCCAGTGGCACACTGTCTTTGTCGTTTGCGCCGTGCTGATGGTCGTCAGCATGACCAATCTGATTATCTTTGGCGAAGAGGAGGGCGGAAATATGAGTCCTGGAGGACTCCACGGTCGAGGAGGAAGTGGAGCTTCGGCGGTGGCCGCTTCCGGTCAGCACGGTTTTCGATTCACCCAGGGGACGGGGCCATCGTTGATGTCACTGCCATCGCTGGTGAAGGGAACGCAAGGAACGGGGAACAAAAGCTCCCAAGGTGGTAAGCAGGAGACAAAGAACTCGCTGGCGGTGAAGGACATTTTTAGTGGAGGTGGAGGAGATGCCAAAAAGGATTCAAATGCACTTTCTAAAGAAGATACCGGTGGTCATGGAGGTCATGGATCTATCTTTCCCTTCTTTAACAACGCCGGAAACACCGTCGTGTCGCCTGCTTCAGCTTCAGCTTCCGATGACAATCGCCCACCAAAGAACACCAACCTGAGCTCCACCTCGGTGCACCTGAACGCCAGCAACGTCAGCGAGCTGCTGAAGAACCTCTCTGCTTTGATGCAGCCAAAGTTTTTTGAGCAGTTGGCGGCTGCAGCAGCTGCCTCCTCTTCAAATTCTAAAAACGGGACTTTAAATGCAGCCCCAGCTCCCAACAGTAGTTCGCCCACTAGTGAAGAGTTATCAACCTTTCTTGAGGCTAGTTTGCGCCAGCAGCAAGCGAAGATCGCGGCGGCGACGGCTGCTGCAGCCTCTGTTTCAGGAGTAGGAACTTTTTCTTCAGGAACTTTTACAGGAGGAAACAGCTTCAACAGCGGTCCCTCGCTTCCCCTTGCCACTCGGGAAGGCCATTTTGATCACGCCGGGAATCACCTGCTGTACTACAGCGGAGGTGGGAGCGCCTCTTCTGGCGGAAAGGTGGTCATCCTCGGGCCCTCCAGCACGGCCACTTCCGGTCTTCACCACCGACGCAATCTGCCCACTAAGCCTGCCGAGGTAGTGCTGGTCATCAGCGGCTGCCTCTTCTTCATCACCTTCTTTCTGGGCACCTTTGCGCAGATCAAGTCGGAGGTTAGTTTCTACACAATGATTGTCCGCTTTCTGCACTACAACCAGCAGTGGATCATTGAGGAGTACGATCCCGATCAGCAGCAGCAGCAGTTGGGGTCTGCAGGAACTTCATCTGCTCCCTTAGCCTCCTCCTCTTCTTCTTCCGATTCTTCCGGTTCAAGTGGATCTTCTGATGGATCTACGGGAACCGTAGGGGAAGGATCGGCATTGGATAACAGCATCGGAGATGTAGCTAGTGTTGGAGGAGGGTTTTCTGGATCATCCTCAAATCAGTCATCGACAATCACCACCAAAGAGATGGTCGTGGCCACTTGTGGCAGTAGTGCTGGCAGTACCACCACCAGTACGATTGCCGTACAGATTGAACAGCCGCTGCCAGTGATGCCCATTGCCACGGTGGTCGCCCTGCCGCCTCTGCCCACTTCACCCACAAATGCAACCTCAGCATCATCACCACCAACACCAACACCACCACCTCCTTCCTCTAGTTATCACCATCACCATCACCTCTCACAGCTGTCTCACTTTCATCACCCCCTGCCGCATCCTCATCACCACCACCACACTCACCACCAATTGTCCCACCACCACACTCACCTACAGCACCTGGATCATAATCATCAGGTGATTGACTTGTAAGTGATGGATAGATAGATGGATGCTGGTAGTGAACTATTCAACATGTGGTTCAAAGGTATTTTTCATCGTTTTATCTCTTTGCCTCGTCATTTTTTATTTAAGCATATTTTGATAACTCTCTCTCATCTATGTAGTCCCTTTCTCTCAATCAGTCCACCACCACCAGTAATTACTTTTAGTGATTTTTTTTTGGAAAAGTCTTAAACTCCTTTATTCTGTTTTCACTTTTCCATTTGTTTACAACTACTTTTAATTTTTTCTGATATTGTGATATCTTCTTTTTACTTTTTTGGGATTTGTTTTATTTTTTTCATTTTTTCTCAGTTCAATCGCAGGCACTTTTTCTATTTTCAATTTGATATTTATGCTTTTTGACAGTCCCATTCTTTCTTTTTCCTCAGTTTTGTTTCCACTTTATTTATTTTGCTTTTTCTTTCCTTGTTTCTCTTTCAATATCACAACAACTTCTTTTTTCCCCTTCTCAATTACACTTTTTTTTGCTGATCATCAAATCATCAAAACCTTTTACGAAATTGTCAATTTCTCTCCTCTTTTTTCTACAAATAACATTTATATGCAAACACCACAAACAATGAAAAAAAACATTTTTTATTTGATAACTAAAAACAAATTGAATCTGATTTAACCTGTGAAATACGTCACTACATAAATTCAAACTTATTCGTAATTAAAAAACAAAAAATAATAAAACTTTTCAGTATATCATGGCGGATTATTTGAATTCAATCAACAGCAGCAATTATAATTCTTTTTTGCACCAGTCATTAAAGAGTGACGCACTTTGCGCGGTGAAATGAGCTAAAGTACTCCCAAAAAAGCGCCCAAAATGAGCAGGTCGTGCATTTTCGGTTTCAGGGCCTATTTAAAAGTGCAGGTATACTTTAGTCACTTGCTCGATAACGGTCAGAAATCAAAATTGGTTTTGGATTTTAAAGGTACAAACTAAATAGGAAAAAATGTACGGCAAGCAAAAAACTATTGGTAAGTTGTAGGTTTTAAATGACTAGTTTGCTTGAAACTAAGCATTATGTTTATTTTATTTTCTAGATTTTCTTGTTTTGTTGGGGTTTATCTTTACTGTTTTTACCAGTGGGATAACGGCAAAAATAGCGTCAGATTCTTCTTCTTTTCAAAAACCTCTTATGTCAACACCTCAACAACAGGTCATATCATCAACGGCTCCTTCAAAAGTTTTAGGCGCCATATCTCCGGTTGAAGAACAACAGACGTTTAGTTCACTGATCTGGCGTTTCTGGATCAACGACGTAGTGGGCTTCATCAAAGACACTCTCTTTGATCTGTACGACTCGGTGATGGGCATCTTTCGCTCCGTCTTTGGCGATTTTCTTCAAGAAATTCTAAATGGCGATGATGATGATGATTTGGATGCAAAGGATTTGCTTCAAGGACCGGCCGAAGAGAATTCAATTTCAGGAGAGGGAGCAACTAAGCCGCCTAGAGGCTGGTTTGGCTCAGTTTTTGGCTAATGATGGATTGCGATAATTTGATCAACTTTTTATTTTTACAAAATTAAAAAACTTAAAATTAAAATAAAAATGAAAACAAAAACAAGGGTGTTAGCGTTGCTTTACTTTCACCAACCTAACTTGAATGTCATGATTAAAAACAGTTTTGGTATAACTTTTGTCACAGTGTGACAGTGTTTTTCTAGCAAAGAGCCTTTCAGCGACTTTGGGAACCTCTCATAATAACAACGAGACTGTAACCTTAACACTTAAAAGGTGAAAGAAACGGCAAATATAACTTTTTTTAAAATCTTGGCAAACAATCAGTTTATGAATCATATGCTTGCTTAGCGTGACCACAAGTTCTAATTTCGAAAAGCAGCGCTCATCGTCAGCAAACAAAGTTCACTATGATGACGTATATCCTAGAACAAACGGGCTAAAAGCGCATCATCAGTTGAAGTTGTAAAAAGGCAGAAACTGCGTGTGACTGAACTATTGCAAGCAAACAAAGCCAGCAAGCAGCTCGTCCTCTAAAGCACACGCCTCATTTGATTACTCGAGTCATTGAGACTTTCGACCGACTCTGATCTGATCTCCTCTGTTGTCTTGGAGCAAGTTGTTTTGTTTTTTAAGTCTCGACTCAGCATCTCGCCAGCACAATGTCCACCAACAGTCGCAGTGGTGCGAAGTCATCGACGGAGAAAAAGAAGGACGCTTCAAAGAAGGTACCAGTGGTTACACTTTTTAGAAAAACTACCACTTAACAATCTTATTTACTTCTTCTTTACAGGCTGACACTCCGTCCTCATTGTCCGGCCACAAGACTGAAATGCTGAAGCAGCTGAAGCAGTTCTACGAGGGCGGCAATGACAACAAAGAAACGCTCTCCAACTCGGTCCTCGGTGATCTCTGCTATGAGGTCCTCGGAGGTCGCCAGTCGATCATCAGCACCACCAGCATCGACACCAAGGACTTCAAGGACTGTCGTAAGTGTTCTGCTGCTCTTTTGCTGTTGTGATGATTCTGTCTTTTCTCTTTGACTAAGCATCGTCATCATTCACTCTTCTTCTTTTACCCACAGTGAGCCACAGCCAAACTTCTTTTGAAGAGGAGGAGGACGAGAATGATGAGGAAAGCAGTGGCGACGACTATGCTCAGGAGGAGGAGGAAAAAGAAGAGGAGGACACCATCTCGCTGAACCTTGCTGCCACCATGGACACCTCTTCCTCCACCAAAACTCCTTCTCTTCTGAAGAAAGGAGAAGGAGCCGTAGTTCTCCGCACCTCTCCCGACTCGGGCGGCGAGAGCATCATCGACGTCCTGAAGGACAAAGAGGATGATATGAAGAAGATGTCTGAAGCGGCCGCGGCGGCGGTGGTAATCATCCCCGACGAGAAGAAGGAGGAAGAGGATGAGGAGGAAAATGAGTTCCTCGAGCAGTACCGCCACTTTCTGCGCCTGCTGCGTCCGCAGCTGGAGGCGGCCACGGGTCTGCCGGTGGAGCCCGCCACCCTCGAGGCGGCCTTCAGCCTCGAGGACGCCCGAGCTCTGCTGCAGCAGAGTCTGGGCCTAGAGAACCTGGCCGACCTCCTTCTCCTTGAGAAGCAGGCAGCCCCGCTGAAGCTTCGCTTCCAGCCCCAGGTGGTGGTCATCTCCGGCGAGGAGCAGCTGAAGAGCCTGCTGCAGCTGAAGGAGGAGGAGACGAAGACGGCTTCACAAGAGAACCCTGGAGAGTACTCCTCTTCAAAGACCAACTTCTCAGCTGGAGAAGATGCCACCATGACCTCCTCAGTGGTGCGCACCGAGAAGATCTACTACTTTCCGAACAAGCTGCAGTTCGTCACTGAGTAGTAGGCGGAGAAGTTTGCTGTGGCGGTGGTGATATTTTTTGAGAACCTTTTGCTTCACCATCTTTTCTCCCCCACAGCAACTACCGCCACCTAATTCACAGTCAGCATTACAATGACTCGTATATAAATTCTTATAATTAAACAAAATGCATTCGTGCAATTCTGCGTGCTCTTCTGTGGGTGGGTAGTTTGAGCCACCAAAACAAGATAAAGAGAAGAAAATTTTGTTCAAGTGATTTCTTATCTCATAAGATAGTAAGATCAGATTTGCAGTCCGTGGTAGTAAAAAGAAGAGAAGATAATAATGATCATCATAATTCAATACACAATAAAAACAGAGAGTGAAAAAGAAGGAAAGAGATGGCAGATCAATTGGAGGAGATAAAAACATTTAGAGAGACTTGACTATGAAGAGAGAGAGAGAGAGAGAGAGAGAGAGAGAGAGAGCACCTTCCATCCATTCACTTTCACTTCCATCTTACCTATATTTGCACTTCATTTTGCCCATTGGCTATTGCAACTGTATTTCCGCTAGAAGCATTCGCCTTTGAGCGGGCAGACTTTGCAGTGGACTTCATCGCCGACTTGATCGGTTGGCCATTGGCAGCCACTGCTGCAGAGGAGTTCGTATGCTCTCCCAATGAGACTGAAGAGGATGAGGAGGATGAGGACGAGGACGAAGGAGTTTGCCCAGCAGCCGAAGCCACCGAAGGACACCTGAGGAGGTAGGCGTACTCGTGGAGCACCTCCCGAATGGACTTGTTCACCTGCGGCGAGTTGGACATCGTGCAGTCGACTATCTTCGGGTAGAGGTCAATCAGCTGCCGCCAGACGGCGGTCTCCACGCTGCCCGCGGGTGCCTCCTTCAGCGAGCTGACCAGCGTCGCCAGCGCCTTCAGCACAAAGCTGATCTCGCTCAGGCGATGGCGGGGCAGTGGACAGGGGCACAGTTGCTCGTCCTCCACGTACCGGACGATGACGTCGTGGAAGCGCTTGAGAATGGAGGCGACGGCCAGCTTGTTGACGATGCCGATGCTCTGTTGAAGGTTTTCCGGAGATGGCTGCTGCTGCTGCTGCTGTTTGCCACTTGAGCTGTTTGCGGGCGTCTGTATAAAGAGATCCGGGCTGCCCTTCGGCCCAAAGAAGCTAAACTGCAGCAGCGTCTGAAAGCAGACGCGGGCAAAGTCTTCGCGCAGCTTGCCGCTGGGCTGGTTAGAATGGCGACCACCACCTCCTCCGTTGCCACTATTTCCACTTCCTCCTCCTGCGGCATTTTCAATGTCACTGGAGGCACCGCTGACGTTTCCGCCTGAATTTCCCGCCCCGCCCCCGGCACTGTGCGGCGAGGTGATCGACGGCGAGTGAATCGACCCTCGATTCAGTATGGACACCGTTTGCAGGAGAAACTCCTTGGGAATCTGCTGAGCGTGCACCATAATGTGGTCGCGAATCACCTCTACCACCTTAACGTCCAGCGACTCATCGACCTGCTGCTCCTCGAGGCTCTGCGTCGGCGGCGGCTTGCTCGCCGGGAAGAGGCAGCCCTCAAAGGTGAGCGCCAGGTCGGCCCAAATGCTGGCAAAATCGGCGGCTAAAGAAAGAGAAAAATACATCAAAATGATAAAAATTCACAATCAACTATAAGCTTACGATACTTCCTCGCCAGGGGCAGCCCCAGCTCCATCGTTTTAATAAAGTAGCCCACCGTGTACCGCCAGGTACTCTGCAGCGGACAGGAGTACCGAAAGCACAGCGGGATCTTATAGCCCTTGATCAGCGAGTGGAGGATGCGCGAGCGGATCACCACCGGCTCCCGGCTGCTCGCCACGTACAGGTTGAAGGCGTTCTTCAGCGCCCTCTCCCCAAAAACGTAAAAGGAGGCGGTGTTGAACTGGGTGAGCTCGCCGGGTAGGAACCGTTGCTGAAATTGACTGCTGATAAAGACGCCCAGGTGGGGTGGAACTGCAACGGTGAAAGAAAAAGCGTTATGATATGTAAAACCAGGAAAAAAGTCCTCAATACTCACTGATATTGACCGCATAGAGCGACAGCGCCAGGTACTGGTAGTACATCAGCGGCAGCAGGTGCCCTAGATGGGCCAGATTGGCGAGCACCTGTTCGCCCATCCGCTCTAGGACGCCCATCACCTCGAGCTGAAGTTGGGTGAGGGCGGTCTGGTCAGAGCTTCCACCGCTGGCATAGTTGTACACCGAGGGCTCGTTTAGGAAGGGCGTCGCAATGGCGTTTTGAAGGACAAAGGAGAGGTTGCGAAAGTCGCTGAAAAAAGGGAAAAATAAAGGGTTAAAACGTAAAGATAAAAATCCACACAAATTAAATACTCCTACCCTTCAGTAAAGTGGGCGGCAATCTTCGGGAAGATGTAGTACAGCGGCTTTACCAGCAGACAGAGAAAGGCCTGCGAGGGCAGCTGCTGGAGGACGGCCGCTGCAGAGACTGCTGGCGTCGGCGGTTGAGGAAGATTCACTTCTGCTGAAGAACTTCCCTCCACAGCAGGAGTTTGCTGCTGAGGAGTTTGCGGCAGCGGCGGGTGCTGCACCTTCCCCGGACCGACATTGTGTCCAATATTGCACCACGTCTTCCAGACAATCTTCCACACGGGAAAAAGCGTCCGTAGGAGGGCCTGCACTTTTGCAGAAGAATCCGACCCTGAAGAAGCGGTCACTATCGCCTCCGTCTTCGTCTTCTGGTACTCCGCCAGAAAGTGGACAATCTCATTGAAACACTTCAGGGCCGAAGTGCTGACCTCCGCGTTGGGGCTCACCGCCGAGGTGTAGACAAAGTCGGCGTAGAGCGACCAAATGTTGAGCAGGATGCTGGTGCTGTTGTTTTCCGCATCTTTTTGTTGCGCTGAGGTGGTCGCATTTGAATCCCCGGCGCCATTAGTTTCAGTCTGCTGCTGCTGCTGCATCGCCGAGCTCAGGAAGAGGTCCAACTTCATGCAGAGCAGCCTGCTGATGCCGCCCAGCACCAGGACCACCGTCTCCGCCCACTGCTTGAAGGCGGTGTTTCGCGAGTAGTGGATAATGTACTCAGGATCTGCTCCCACCCCTCCTCTGCCATCTCCGCCCATTGCTGAATTTCCACCGCCACTTCCTGTTCCTCCTTTGGGCATGGAGGACTCTGAGTAGGTGATGCGCTCGTTGGAAGCGACGCTGCCCAGCGTCCGCACGCTGTCAATCAGCGGGTAGAGGACGGTGAAGAAGACGGCAGCCCAGGCGTTCTGGTCGAGGGCGGCGCCGCCGTGCGTCGACAGCGTCGAGAAGAGCGTCTGTCCGGAGCTCTTGCGCACCGAGAGGCGGGCGTCGGTGCAGAGGTTACTGAACAAGGAGAGAAAAAAAAAGTTTAATAAAAAAGGTAGGCGAACATTTCATCGTAACCATTTCATCGCGAGCCATTTCATCGCAACTTTTTCATTAAGTAAAGTAATATAGCAGAGGGAGTCTGGGGGGCTTAGGAGTCCCCCTAGAGGGTGCAGGGGGAACCTAGAGACCCACCCCTGCTAGTTGACATGCGATGAAAAGGTTCGCGATTAAATGGTTCGTGATGAAATGACCTCGAATCAATAAAAATTAAGTTTAAAATTGCCAGCCCTTCCACAAACCTCAAACTCCTGAAAAGGGAAATCCAAAGGCTCTGCAGGGGCGTCAGGCGGCGCTCGGAGAATGGCAGTTGCAGCTGCGGAGGAAGCTCACTCCTACTTTTATCCTCCTGGTCACCCTTTTCCCCCACATCTTCCTCTTCAGCCAGACCAGCCACAATCTTCGCCTGATTGGAGTGCAGGTAGTCGGCGACGTTCCACAGCAGCCCCACCGCCGTCAGCGACACATTCAGCTCTGCCATCTGCGCCCCAAAGGCCACCGCCACTCTGATGGCGTCCGAAAGGTAGGCGGGCGGCACGTGCGGCAGCAGATCGGACACCACGTACTGGTAGCACTGAAAGGCGCAGCGCACCAGCGCCTCGTTGGGCGTCGACGACTGATCCGAGTCACTGGTCGTCGCCGCCGACTCGATGATGGCAAAGATGGGCGGCCAGCCGTCGGTGATCGCCTCGCCCGCTGACTGCAGCAGCTGCAGACAGCACTCAATCTGCTTCTGGCGAATGTCGAGGTACTTGATGGGCGAAAGTGCCTGCAGAGCGAGCAGGTAGAAGGCCTGGCTGTTGCTGATGTTGGTGGAAGTGGTGATGGTGGGGGTGATAGCTGAAGATGATGATTCCTGGTTTGCTCGATCTGACTCTGCTTTCTCCGACTCGGCAGTCAGTGATGGAAGAGCCGTCAACACCGCCTTCACCAGATTGCACAGCACGTCGACGCCCCACTCACGAAGCTTGGCGAAAGGATGACAGGAAACTGAAAAAGGCAGAACAAATTAACATTTTTTTCTTAAAATACCGATCACTTACCTTCAATGAGATGCAGCGTCACAAGCTTCCAGATTAGGTTGATCCGCGGCAGATTGACCAGACCGGTCTCGAGGAGCTTGACAAGGGCAAACTGAATTTAAAAAATTAAAATTGAGAAAAGCTTTAGTTATTAGAATAAAGAGAGTCAACGTTTTCAAGAACATACCAGCGACGGCTCCCGATTATTGTACGCCACCTCCAGCGACTCATTAGACAGAGAGATGAGAGCCTTGATCAGCCGAACTAGCGCCTCATCATCAAGATATCTAGGAGGAGGTAAAAGAAAAGTTGAAAGAAAACCACAAGATTAGAAATACCAAAAAATAAAATCTGAGCAGACTACAAACAAAAAAAGAAAAACAAAAAACCATGCAAAAAATAAACCATTGACCATTCAAAAACATTCAAAAACATTCAAGCTCACGGGTTGGGCGGGAGGTTTTCATGCAGCTCGCCCGTTCCCGCCCATCAGCTACTACAATTCGTATCGTTTACTTACTGCGTGTTGAGAAAGATAAGTGACAGATTCTCAGACAGTGCTGCATGACTGATTTGAGAGCGAGAGTAAGAAAGTGAGAGAGAAAGGGGTTAAGTGATGGTAGTGTGACAGAGGTGGTGAGGAAGAGGAAAAGGAAAAGATCCACACCGTAAAACCCAAAAACCGAAAAAAACCCCAACTTACTGTGTACACTCAAAGAGACGGGAGAGCATCGAGGTGAGCATCGGCAGGTCGGACATGGCGGCACTGGTGATCAGACTTGAGGACTGATTTGTCGAGGCAGCAAGGTTTGGAGAACTGGAGACATCCAAACTCTGCTGCTGCTGCTGCCCCTGAAGACTCGAAGACGAGGCTGACTTATGATGACCATGTCCCTGATGCTGTCCCGTTCCCAGACGGTACACGCCCCCGCTGGTCGGCTTCAGGCCCAGTATCCAGACGAGGTGCTGCAGCGTAGTGAGCACTATGGTCCAGGACTGCTCGCCGTAGACGTGGCCGTAGGCGGCGGAGAGGGCAAGCAGCCCGTTCAGGCACTGCAGGTTCTTCGAGGTGAGCATCACCGGGCCGGCGGCCTGCGTTGAGCTGGCCGCCGTGCCGCTGTTGGCGACGCTGGGCATCGCAGTGCCCACGGCGATGATCTGCCGGCTAAAGTCGGCGGCAGCAGTGGTCCCGCCACCATTCCCATTTCCATTTTGATCGCCCATCGACGACATCAGGTTGGCATTGACAATGGGATTGTTGGGGTTGATGTTCGCCGAGCCGCCGTTCTGCTGCTGCTGCTGACCCAGAGCTCCCTGACCATTTCCACTGTTCTGCTGCAGCAGCAAATTGGGCAGGTTGATGGCGGCATTGCTGAGCGAGTACTGGCTGAGGCTGCTCAGCGAGAGGGAGCTGGAAGCCGCGGCCGCCGATGCAGTGGCCATCGTGGAGACATTTTGCTGCTGCCCCTGTTGCTGCTGCTCCCCAGCAGTCTTCGGCGGCAAAAAGGAGGCGTCAAAGGGCAGCGCGTTCGGGTCCAGCGCCGGCACCGGGTAGTAGGCGGCGGGCAGCGCCGACTTGCACATGACGAGGAGGAGGGCGTCCCGAGCTACTGGCTGCCCGTACAGGCCGTGGAGGGCAATCAGTGCGCGCAACTGCTCCAACAGCAGCTCGGTGACCGCCTCGTCGGTGCTCGCGTCCAGCAGCAGTGAGAAGGTGCCCGTCAGGCCGCCAAAGACGGCGCCCAGCAGGGCGCAGTGGTGGGCGTGGGTGGCTGGAGGGAGGCGGGCCACCGCCGCAAGACGAGATTTAGTGAAGGAGGCAGCAGCTTCTCGTTGGCCTTGACTGTCCAGCCTTTGCTGCTGCTGCTGCTGATCAGTGCCCAAGTCCGTTTCAATGATGGACGTCAGCGCGGCCACCAGCTCGAGAATGCAGGCGAGGGCGGTGCTGAGGCCGTGACCTTCAGGAGCCACCGGCGGCTCCGCCTTTTCCAGCTGTTCAATGTAGAAAGTGCGGTAGCGGTGCAGTTTGTGGCGGGGGGTGAAGAGCAGGGAGATGGAGATGCCGCGCAGGCTAAACACGGGAAAGTGCGTAGAGTTTGAAGCTCGAGAAGCCGATCCGGGCAGATTCGGGTGATGATTTCCACCAACAGAATTTCCCCCTCCTCCGCCGACAAAGCCCACCGCCGGGTGGTGGTGGCTGCCGCCGTTGGTGTTGTTCACCAGCGAGGCGAGCAGGCTGGTGGTGCTGGTGCTGTCGACCACCTGAAACTGCGACTGAATGTAAATGCAGAGGGCGTTGACGGTGTCGCGGAGGATCTTCGAGCTGTCCGGGCGCATGTCGTAGTGGCGACAGGCGGCGGCGACCATCGACGGGCTGATCATGCGGTACAGGGCCTCGAGGGCAATGGACCGCTGCCAGTTGGCCTTGTCCACCTCGAGGGACTTGACAAGCAGCGAGAGGAAAATCTCACTTTCAGTGACGAGCGAGGAGAAGAAGTGGCGAATGAGGACGGAAACGAGGCGCATCAGGCGGACGGTGACCGGCCAGAAGGGCGACTGGCTCACCTGAAGAGACATCTGGTTGGTCGCGGAAGAAGATGAGGATGGGGATGAGGCATTGGAAGATGAGGCAACAGAAGGTGATGAGGAAGACTGGGCGGAATGGTGAGAAGTGTTGGCATTTGAAGAGGAGGAGGAGGTTGAAGCAGTGGCCGACGACTTGGGCAGTAGTGGACCGAGCAGGGAGAACTGAGCACCGCCGCGCTGTTTGATGTTCGGCGAGAAGAGGCGAATCACTAGCTGGCAAACTTTTTCCTTGAGGAGAAAGGCGAATTCTTCATGCTGCAAAAAAAGAAAGTTTTTTAATAAAAAACACACACACCCTTCAAAAATTAGGCACTTACATTATGGAAAACATCGGCGTATTGATCGATGATAAGCTCGAGCAGTTCCAAGCCAAAGGTCTTGGCAATCTCGACTAGACTGTGCTGATCTGCACTACCACCGCCAATACCGCCGGTGCTCAGCCAAAAGGGCGCCTCGCCGTTGATGATCTGAATGAGGTCCTGGAGAAAGTTGAAGGCATCAACGGCGGCGGGCTTCAGCTTCATCGGCCGGTACCGACACTGACTGCTGGTGACCGGCTCAAAGAGGCGCTCCGCCTGCGATTTGCTGGTGGTGGCGGTGGTGGCGGTGGTGTTTGTCGAGCCCGCTTCCGAAGCTTCCGTCGGTGACGATACAGATGAGGAAGAAGAAGCGGATGAAATGGAAGCGCTCTTCTCCTTCTCCCTCTTCTCCTTTTCGGCCTTCTCCTCCGCCTGAACGCGCTCAAAGATGACCGTCACCAGCTGGCGAATGGTGGCAGAGGCGGTGTTGTTCGTCGTCGGATTTTTGGTGTAGTGCAGGCGAAAGCAGAGGGAGATGGTGCGGGCGAGCTGCTCCGCCGCCACCAGTCGATTGGTAGTGAGCAGCAGTGTCACCGTCTGCAGGATCTTCACCTCCTCCACGCCGCCCTCCATCAGCGTCCACAGGCAGAGGAGGAGGTTGCCGGCGGCGGCGGAGTTCAGGCACTCGAAGATGACCATCTTCTGCATGGCGTTGATACTGAGCTGCACCATCTTCGGCGCCTTCGTGTCGCAGCCCATGAAGAACGGCTCGAGAATTTGCTGCGACTCGGCGCTGAGGGCGGCGCGCAAGCCCATCGCCGCCAGCATTCGCGGTGAGCTGGCATTGCGGACGCGAATTTGCCCGGTCTCGCAGGCCTGCAAAAAAGAAGCAGAAAAAAGGTTATCGATTTATAAAGTAAATTACATGTAACTTACCTCCTTCACATGAGGGTGCTTCTTCTTCGCCTCCGTGGCCAGCAGATTGTAGTGCTGCAGGAGCTCATCGAGAAAGCGCTTCTCCTGTGAGCTCATCAACTCTTCGCTGGCCATCGAGAGCGCAAATTTGTTGTTGTTCAGTCAAGAAGATGAATGTTGATCACTGTTTCTCTTCTGATCATCCTTTGGAAAAGCCTTCTTAAAACTAGTGGCAGTGATGATCGTTCTTCAGAAACAAACAAACAACTTAATGATAATCTCAAACTGTCAAAAAGTCGCTTGCAGCAGCAAAACTCTGCTGATCAGACGCAGACGATGAACGAGCTGATAAGATAAGAACAGCAAAATAAGAAGTGACACCAGAAGAAGAAGTGTGAAAATAAAGCGAAATGATTTGTTTGCCGTGTTTTATCGATCCAAATTCGCCATCATCACAGTTGTCCAAAATTGCAGAGACGGTTTGAAACCGCCGCCTGTATCTATTTCTCGGGAATTGCACACGGTAGACGAGGAGGAGGATCAATAGAAGGTGAATTGAATAGACCAGTCAGTGTATATCACCAGAGGATCCTTTCCAGCAGCTGCAGATCCTCTCTCTCTTCTCTTTTCCCTTTTGATGACGGCGACGATCTGCCAAATAGAAACTGCAGAAAGCTTTTCTGCTGTCGCGGCGGCAGCGTCTTGTTTACGCTGCCAGACACTCTAAGGCAGAGGGAGAGAGAAGGCGGCGCCAGAGTCGCTCACAGAAGACGGTCGCTGCTGGCTAACGGTGGAGTCCATCGTGGACTTTTTATTTTTGTGTTTTCTGTTTATTTTTTGTGTTTGCACATTTGAGTGCTGGTTCTGGTGGTGACACTTTTGTACAAAAGGGCTAAAGAAGATTGTACCCCACAAAGCTGACGAGAAGCTGACAGTTTTCTGTCGCCTTGTCGCCGTCGTCGTTTACTTAGCAAGGTGGGCAAATATTTGAAGAGTGACCAGCGGCGGTGTTTTCATAGAAGAAAGAAGAAATAGAAAAAGAGCGGTTTTCTATCATCATCTTTTGTTATCGACTAATCATCGTACGGCGGCAGACCAAAAGCTTCCGGGCGAAAGGCCTCCAGCGAGTCAAGGATCAAGCTCGTCCGGGCCACTTTCTCTGCATTCTCCGGCAGGTGGATCGCCTTCGACTTGGTGATCAGCACAATTTGGGCGCCGCTTTCGATAGCGCCCTCCAGGCCGGTGATCGAGTCCTCGAGCACCAGGACGGCGGCCATATTTTCGGGCTTGCGGGCGAAACGCTCCGCCGCAACAAAGTACGTGTCTGGGGCAGGCTTCTTTCGGGCGACGCCGGCGTCATCCCAGGCGCAGACGGCGTGCTCAAAGTGTTTGGGAAAGAAGTCGCCAAAGTGCTTGATGGCCGCCTGGTAGTAGAGGCCGACTGTGCCACTGGCCACGGCCATGGGAATGCTGTGCTTGTGAAGGTGCTTCACGAGGCGTTCCACGCAGGGCATCAACTGCAGCGGCTGCTTCGGAATGCCGCTCAGGATGGTCCGCTTGAAGGTGGACGGGTCAAGGGTGAGCCCCAGGGTCGAGTTGATCAGCGCGCAGAGGGCATCGAGGGAGACGAGGTTGGGAACGTACTCTATGAGAGGAAAAGGTATTAGATTTTGGGTTCTATTTCGAAATTTCAAGATTTCGAAGTTCTTACCTCTAATCTCCGGGGTGATGGTCAGGCTGCCGGCGGACGCCTCCTGAATTACCTGGTCCACCAGGAGGATGCAGTGATCCACCGAGTTGATCAGCGTTCCGTCAAAGTCAAAGAGGACGTGGGTGATGGCTGGGGCCATGGCTGTTTCGGAAGAGTTTCTAAAGTAAAATCAGCAGCAGCAGTCAGACGATTGTCAAATGAAAACTAAAAAGTACTTACTAATTAGTACAACAAAAAGGACCTAAAGTAGCCGCTGAGAAGCTTACAGTGACGCCAAGTTCTCACTCTTTTTCTCTCTCTAAAGTTATCAACGGCAAATCATTATCACCTTTTCACGTTGTTGTTTACGCGGTCAAACTGAGGTGCAAATTGATTACGTCGTTGACGTTGCTGATGTCATTGAAGATATTGTGGTGGTGGTGATGGTGGTGGCGGTGACATCACTTAAGATACTAAAAGTGGAGGATAATATAAAGAAAGAAAAGAAAAAGTGAATTTACTCAAAAAGCTTGGTCAATTGGTCAACAACAAAAATGTGTTTCGTTTGTGCTTCAAACTCTCCTGGTACTCTCTGTCGCCACTGTACCTTTCTGTACGCAGGATGACATTACACAAACGCACAGTTTTAAGATAAAATGGTAATCAGAGAAAAAGTACTGGTGGAACTGATAAGACTGACAAAATAACAGTGGGTGAGGAATTGAACATCACTGAACTTGCAGTGCAAAAGCTGCTGCTGCTGCTGCAGCTGTGTAATCGATAAAGCCGAGGGCAAACACAAAGCGCCGCCTTCAAAGTATAAAAAGTAATCAGCAAAATAACAAAAATCAACACTAGGTTGCTGAGGAAAAAACAGAAAATAGAAAATGGGTAAAAGATGGCTCAACTGGAGCTAAACTGTTGTTGTTGCTTCCCATTAGAATCCAATAAGGCCCTGAGCCTGGGCCAGTTTCTCATTGAGCTGCGACTCCCAGCACATGTTTAGGTAGTGGCCTCGAACGCGCTCAGAGAGCGGAGCCAGCAGGAGGTTCTTCTCCACGAGGGCCAGGCGGTTGAAAGCTTTGGGCAGGGGCAACTGGTACCCGCCCAAAACGAGCTTAGTGTCCACATCAGGAAGAAGAAGTTGTGGTTTGGGTGAGACGATCAAAGGCGTCAAAAACTCTTCAGCCTTGTTGACAACTGCAGCGGAAGAGGAAGAAGAGGGTGAAGGCTTTGAAACGATCTTTTCCTTCTTCTTCTTCTTTGAGTCTCCCTCTTCTGAAGCGGCCTTCTTGTACTCGGCTTCAAGGAGGCGCAACTTCTCTTGAAGCTCCTCAATTAGCTCCTCTTCAGCAGAGAAAGACGCCTTGGAATCTTCACTTGAAGACTGCAGCTGCTCTTCTTCCTTGTCCTCTATCTTCTTCTTCTCGTTGACGCCCACATCACCGTCGGCCACCAGCTCATCAACCAGACGGGTGAAGTCGATCACCTCGATGAACTCATCTTCATCCTTTTCCTTCTTCTTCTGCTCTTTTTCCTCATCTTGATGGTTCACCACCACCCCACTACCACTCTCCAGCTGCTGCAGATAATCAGACATCATCATATCACTGCTGCTGTTGTTGATGTTCTCGATGTTGAAGCTACTGTTGCTGTGACTGTTGCTGTTGCTGCTGTGGTGTCCACCAAAGCTGTTCACCGTGGCGGCCAGCATTCGCTTCAGCGCCAGCGCCTCCAGCTTCGCCTCGACCTGGCCCAAAAGGGTGGCCACCTTGGCGTTCATCTTGGCGCCCTCACCCTCGATGTCTTCTTTATCGCCATTTGAAGCCGAAGAAGAAGAGGTGGCGGAAAAGGACTTTCCCATGAGCATGCCGTAGTAATGGCGATTGAAGACGCTAATCTTGAAGTGATTCAGCCCGGCGCGGCGGTACGCCTCCAACTGCTCAATGTAGGCAATGAGGGAGTGCAGGCGCAGTTTGCCCAAGAGCTGAAGACGAGTGGCCACGGGGGTGACGAAGAACTGGTTCGGCTCGGGCACGTTCACCACCGGCACGTCCTGCTGGTGCTGGCGGACGGTGGTGGTGGCGGAATGGTTTAAGGAGGTGGTGATACCGCCACCTACGACTTTGTTAGAAGAGGATGGATATTGATGGTGGTTACCTCCACGACCTCCTTCTCCTCCTCCTCGATGACGGGAGAAGGTGGTGCAGCCTGAAGCATTGAAGAGGGGTGATTGTGAAGAGGGTAATGGAAAGATCGGCATTTTTGCTAGAAAAGTAAACAACAAAAGAAGAAGAAAGCAGTCTCTAAAATCAAGCAGCGAAAAATAAACTGAATTTCAAAACCAGTGTCTTTTCAACCAAATCGCATTAGAGTTCTATTTGAGAGCTAAATGAGTGCTCAATGTTCTAAATAAACCAAAAGCTGTTGATGAACGACACTTCAAGTTTTCGGCACTCATCTTCACATCATTTTCGTTTCGTCTAATCTACTTTCGCTTTAAACACATAGTTCAGACCTCCCTTCCAAGCGCATACACAAACACACCAACGATATGTTTTCAGCCACCAGTGGTGGATTACCACCTTTGCATTATCTTCATCTTCGATTTCATCACCTTCTCCTGCTGTCGTTCTTGCTGCTGCCGCTGTTTTTTGATGTCTTCGGTGATCATGATGACGCGGCCCACCTCCGCAAGGCCCACCAGTACTCCAAAGTGAAGAAGGACCCAGACTGCAACGAAGACACGGGCATCTGTGGGTGGACGTATCAAGACGCTTTCTGCTCGCACGCTCCGTCGAAGATTGTGGTAAGTAGTTGATAGGAAGGAGGTGTAAACAAAGATGTAAACATTGACATGTTCTTCTTCTTCCTCTTCTTCTTCAACACCAGAACGACAGCATCACCTCGAGCAATGGCTCCAGCTACGTCCAGCACGACTTTCGCTACCGCATCCACAGCTTCGGCATCGCCCACGGAACGTTGTACATCTTTGCGGCAAGCGCCTTCTTCGCCGTCCCGCTCGGTCACCCGCCATTCTCGGTCAGCCACGGGCTGACCTTCAGCGGCCACCTCTCCAATGAGATGCCCAACAACTTCTACCGAGACTATCGTCCACTGAACTACAACTTCGCCACACTGGTCCTCGAGCTGGACGCGGACTGGGAGCTCTTCGTGGTGGCCACCTTCCTCAACAATCTGAAGCAGTTCAGTCAGATGTGGCACACGCAGCAGGTGATTCGGAATCGCCGCCATGAGGGCCACTACGAGGCGCCGCCAGGCGTCTTCGCCTTCGGCTTCAACGCCTTCTTCGGCGACAATGCCAAGAGCTGTGAGAGGGACGGCGAGGCCGGGTCGGACTGTCTTTCCTTCACCCTCGACCGAATTATCACCGGGGAGGGCTTCTTCTTTCACGTTCAGCAGCGAGTGGTGAAGAAGGAAGAGAAAAAAGTTAATGAAGAGGATAAAACAACGGACAAAGAGTCAGTTGAGGACGAAAAGTTTACGAAGGTCGACGACGAGACAACAACCTCGATGACAACTCTCTTGAGCGATGAAGTCGACACACCACCACCGCCACCAGCTACTGACGAGAACAACAGCAGCACAACAACAAATCAGTCATCCATCACCCCCATCACCCCCACTCCCAAACCGACCACCATCACCCCACCACCTGATCCTAGTGACGAGGGCAAAAAAGACCCGCACTTCTACACCATCACCCGCTACGAACTGGCAAAAGGCAACTTCTCTTTCAAGCTAGCCGAGTACCTGGTCTATCCAAAGGAGGCGTGCAGCTTTGCAAATACCACTAAATCCTGGTACCTCGAGCGCAAGGATCGCCTCACCGAGGAGCAGATCAGCCAGCTGCTTCCAGTGTCGAGCAATCTCCTCGCTGCCCGCTTCCCAATCGCTCTACTAAAGAACGGCTACATTCACGGCGGGAAGATGTACCTCAGCAAACTGGACTTTATCGAGGTGTACGCCTTTTCGGAAGTGGAGGGAACCAACAAGTTCTCCATCACCTGGGAGAAAACCCTTGTCAGTGAGGAGCTAATTAGCTGCCGCCTGTGGGACGTCGACAACGCCCAGTTCCGCTTCATTTCTGTGGCCGGCTACGCTTTTATCGCCGGGGCGATCGTCCTACTTCTTTGCGTGACAATGAACCGGATGAACAGCGGTCCCAGCCGCCGGTACCTGGTCCTGCCAGGTGGAGAGCTGGTCTGCCTCACCGATGCCATGGTCTTCGGAGGTAGTGATGGTGGTAAGAAGAAGTAGTACTGGTGTTCGATATGGTGTTGACACACATCTCTCACACTTTCTTTTGGCAAAGAAGCGATTACAAAACGAGAAATTAAAAAAACTGACAGGCAAAATCGAAAATGTACAGCGCTGCCTTTTTTTTGCTGACGCGTCGCTCAACTCTCAACTTTTAAACGCGTCATCACACTTTTCACAGTTGAAATTTTTACTCGTCAGCACACACACACATCAGACAAAATTCAGCTCCTGAGACTTAGACCAAACCTCTCCAGAAAAAAACAGCTTTTGAGTCAACTAAAAACTTTTCAAAGATGACCTCCTCCAGCACTACCTCCTTCCACTTCACCACCACCACCGCCAAGCTCCTCATTCTGCTGCTGCTGCTGCTGTTCCTCCTGGTGGGCACAGTTTCCGCTCGTGAGAGCAAGAAGAAGCACGACGTCGACTGCAACAAGATTAACGGCCAATGCGGCTGGACCTTCCAGGACGCCTTCTGCTCGCATGCGCACCCTCCGGATCAGGTAAGAGAAGAGCAAAAGAAGAGGACTTACAAATCTAGATACTAGACACACGTTCACTAACCCGTTTTCCTTCTCCTCCTCCCCCACTCAGGCCACCAACAACAACACCTTCATAGTACCGCACGACCTTCGCTACCGCATCCACGCCTTCGGTATGGCCTACGGCACGCTGTACATCTTCGCGGCCGGGGCTCTCTTCTCCGTGCGCCTGGGCCACCCGCCCTTCAACGCCAGCTACGGCAAGTCGCCCTTTCACCTGACCAACCAGCTGCCGAACAACTTCTACCGCGCCTACCGCATCTTCAACTACAACTACGCGACGCTGGTGCTGGAGCTGGACCAGTATTGGGAGCTCTTCATCATCGGCAGCAACCTGCAGGACACAGTCCCGTGCTGCTCCCGCATCTGGCACACGCAGCAGATAGTGCGCAATCGGCTGCATCACACCGCTGGAAAGGGCTACCATCAGACGTACGAGGCGCCGCCCAATGTCTTCGTCTACGGCTTCAATGCCTTCTTCGCCGACAACGCCACCGAGGTCAATGGGACGGCGCAGTACGCCCTGGACCGGGTGATCAACGGTGAGCGCTTCTTCTTCCACGTGCAGAGCCGCCTCTCGCCCGCTGATAAGATTACCCGACTGTACAGCATCACCCGCTACGAGCAGAGCAAGAAGGGGACTCCCTTTGCTTTCAAGGTCGAGCCGTACGTCATCTACCCGCAGGAGGCGTGCAGCTTTGCAAACACCACCAAATCGTGGTTCCTCGAGCGCAAGAACCGTTTAACTAATGAACAGATTGAGCAGCTACTTCCGGTCACCACCAGCCGCCTGGCCGCCCGCTTTCCCATCGTCATGCTGAAGAATGGCTACATCTACGGCAGAGTGATGTACCTCAGCAAGCTCGATTACCTCGAGATGTACAACTTTACGGAAGTGGATGGTCCGGGAAAGATTGCCGTCACCTGGGTGGGAAAAATTGCCAGCGAGAAGGTGCTCACCTGTCGGCTGGAGAATGATGACAATGCACAGTACTACTTTACGGTGAAAGCGAGCGTCGCTTTTCTGGCCCTCATTCTAGCCCTCTCCATTGCCGTGACGATGAACAAGCTGAACAGCGGGCCGACGCGCCGTTATCTGGTGCTGGAGGAGGGGGAGCTGGTCCTCCTCACTGAGAGAATGATCTTCCGACAGAAGGAGAAGGCAAGTAAGAAGAGCCTGAAGAAGGGAACCACCAGTAAGAGTACGCTGAAGTTTAAGCGAGAGTGAATATGACTCTCTCTGATTTGGCAACAATTATCCGATGCCGCTTCTACTGTTTCGCATAAGGTTCTTTGGAAAAATTAAAACCTTTTTTCTGGAAAAAACTGAAGTTCGAAAACATCTTAAGCTGACGCTTTTTAGACATAAAATCAGATATAAGCAGCTAGTCAGGCTCGTTTTTTGTCTTTTCAATTCCCCTCAGCTTCAGCAAACGTCATCTGAACATATTCACCGTAGCTTTACTTTTGTTTTACTCTTTGTTTCGAAGATGAAGATGATGGCCTCCATCACCACTATAAGCATCTTCCTCATCCTCAGCACTACCATTCTCTTCAGCCTCTTTGCAGAAGAGATGCTGGTCCGGGCGGACGCCGGCGGCAAGAACCGCAAAGATGACGACTGCTCCAAGGATGGCGGCCAATGCGGCTGGACCTTCCAGGACGCCTTCTGCTCGCATGCGCATGCCCCTGAGAAGGTAAGAGCGAAGAGCTGATAAGCTTTTATCAACAAAAAATCAAACCCC
>JAALOO010000482.1_pt1 | contig 35908 bp, 37 predicted proteins | sample 7257641 | NCBI WGS metagenome assembly JAALOO01 (sample SAMN14085613, study PRJNA598686) | mite metagenome | biome: ENVO:01001000; feature: ENVO:01001002; material: ENVO:01001226; isolation source: single female mite from University of Michigan culture on fish food culture... ...
TGGAAACTATTAGAGACATGTAAAACTAAAAAGTTCGAGTGACGGTTGCCTTAACGTTCCATTTACTAATTATTGTTCTTTGTTTACACTAAACAGGTGATAAACTCGTGTGATAGCAAATACTACTTGATACTGTTTCGCAACTCGGGACTACAGTATCGCGCCATATATTCGTACTATCCAGAGCGTGATGAAGTTACTAAGCTTGACGGCATTGGACCTCGTTCAGTAAATAATGATATGATTGAAAAGTTTTACAAGTAAGTTATTTACAAGATGAGCTTCTACAAGATACAGTTTTTTAACTTTAAATTTTTTTTCTAGATACAACTCGGGAACTAAAGCGTTCACTGCAATTCAAACAAAACATTTGTGCGTTACCATTGACGCTTTTACAATCCATAATCACTTTTGGATGACGAAAAAGCAACAGCAGCAGCAACAAAACACTCCAAGAAGGTTTATTTAAAAAGCGTTTACCTTGTCTTTACATTACTGCACATTATTTTCTTGTCACAGCTGCATGTTTCTTTGCAAAATTTTCTTTTATTGTCTTAATTTCGTCAAACGATCTTTTTTACAAAATTCCATTTCAAGCACACTAAACCTAAACATCTCGCATTTCGCTCAACTTTACAACTTTGGCATATTTATTTATTTCCAACTCATGCGCATCAGTTGACGGGGACTGAACATGTTCCATTTTCTTTCTATCAGTCAAATTTACTTTGTCGTTTGTGTAAAATTATTTCTGTTTTTTCCATTGATCATTGGTTGTCTGTTATTATTTGAATTTTCCACTTATTAACATTTTTATTTGTATAATTGTATTATTTATAATGATTGTTTAACACAAGATATCTATCTTTTTGATTACAACTGAGCAGATATTGTTTTAAATGAATTGAAATGATATTGATGCTAGCAGAAAAAACCAAGTACTAAACTCCCGAATAATCTAAAGAAATATTACTGTTAGTTTAAATGGCTTGGTTTGCAAATGGCATACATAGATTATTGTTAAAGGCTCGACGACAACGCCATTGGCTAATTGCAAGCCAATGCTAGCAGGCAGTTCAAGAAATTCGAATTGATTTAATACTTTAACTCTCAAAGATAACGATTTCACAGTATGATGGTCCACAAACTGCCTTATCTGTTTGCCGATCGCTTTTGCGTCGATTGAAATAAATGCAGCTTGATAAACAATTGAAAAGAATGAAAGCACTTCCACTACAGTTATTAGGCGGAAGATAGAGAGAAAGTGAGCACCTAATGGGTAGAATAAAACTATGTACAAAATGAAATTTATTATCCAAAGGCGCCAAACTAAATGCATGAATAATGCCAATTAATCATTTATTGATTGTAAAGTACTTTCAAGTGCTCACCTAGTGCAATTGAGAACAAATGCGACCAAAAATTATTGTATCGGATACTTTCTTGAAAAAGGCGATTTAAATAATTACAAGACGTGATCATGTCGACTGTTGCTGAGCGCATAGTTCTTTGTTCTACTTGACGCTCAAAACTGTTTGAATAAATTCTGCAAAAAAACACAAATTAACTTTAACGTTTCTAATAATTTTCAAGTTTTACATAAAATTTCCGGAACGATTTTTAAAGTTTTCAAAACTACTCAAATAATGTTGAAGTCTTTTGAATTTCATTCGCACTAAAGTGCACATTAAATACAAGTAGGCAGCATTCATGTAAATCATATAAGTTAATTGGACAGTGAAGTTGGTGTACAGCAAAAACCAGATAAGATTAAAAAAAAGAAATTCAAAATGAGGATAGTATTTGATGTAGCAAAACATGGCAAAAAGAATCATGGAGTTATTGACTACTGAAAGGGCAGAAATGTGAACGATTTTGAGTATTAATTGAGCTCGTTTTCTCAATGAGTGACCTTCCTGCTCAGAAAGACCTATCTTTTTTGCTGAAACATATCCTTCAAAGTACCGAATTATTTCAATCCAGGCAAAATCTTGAACTTTAAATTTCCAAGCAACAAGTATGTTTGCTAAATAGTTTGACGACCACAATAGAAACAGAAATTCAATGTGAAATGGATGGACATTCATCATTTGAAAAAAAGAACCAAAATATATCGGCAAAGTCGGATGTGCAGCATATGATGGCATAAAAGAGGCACAAAAACCTCGAAGCGCAATAAAAAACATAAAAATAATAGAAATGTGCTCATCTGAAACAAAATAATTGTAACTTAACATATTTGCTAAATTTTTGGCAAAAGTGTATATTACCCAACGTAAATGTGTACTTCTTGTGCATATCAATTTTCAAAACTCTTTGTTGATTGTCCTCATTGCAATTTTTTCCTAATGGTTTTACGGCATATTTATTGTAAAAATCTAGATAATGCGACATAAGTTTGTATCGATAAAATGAAACAATGTAAATTATAAAGCTTTTATTAAATACAGTAATTTGAAGTTTTGATAAAAAATTTAGATTTATCATTGTATGCAAAACACTTAGTGATTTTTAACTGTTACATAAAACAAACTAAGCTTTTTAAACTGAACATTTTTGAACATTAATGTTTTTTAATAATTTAAAACTTTATTTAAATTTAATGAATCAATTATACTGAACGCCGGATGTAGTAATGTTGCTATTCAAAACACTTTTTTTAAATCGATTAGCTGTATCGTTTCGTATTAAAAGTTATGAGACCTAAAAATGTATTATTCAAGGTTATATTTTTAAAATAAACATTGAAAACATCCAACCTGGTACTATAAAAAAGAATAAAATAACTGCATTTCCGTCAACAGAATAATTACGGTTTTTTGTTTTTGAAATACTCATTCAATTGTTAATTGTGAAATTCTCGTGAATGGTAAAGTAATAAGTTGACGTAAGTAATATTTAAATACTTAAATATTTAGGTTAAAAGGTGCAAGCTAAAAACACTTTCAAAGTGTAACTACAATGTTTACAACAAAAATTTAACTTGAAAGTTTTTGGCAAGTTTGTTAAAATGTGGTACAAGTTTAAACAACAAATACTAAATGAACTCAATATTCAAACAAACGGTTTACGGTATCTTGTTTTGTATTTTGGGTATGTTTGATTGTCATTTAATAATATTGACTGTGATAGTTTTATTTTAAATTTAGACACATTGGTGTTCAAATGCAAAAGGTTAATTTTTCAAATCCGCACATGGTCGTCAACTTTTTCTGGAACCTTAGCATTGACATAACAATTTTCTTGGGTTTTCTCTATTTAGATCCACTGCAGCTTGAATCACTGGGTAAAACATGTGCCATTTCTAAGCCAATGTTTGGTCAGTTGGTGAAATTGAATGCCCAATTTGTATATCCATATATTTTTGTTGTCAATGTCAGCTACTCGTATATTTTTAGTTCTCGAATCATTCACTTACTTGATTCAGATGTATTTTTTGTTTTCTATTCTCAAGGCAACAAATGGCGTTACATTTTAACTGGTTTCATTGGAGGACACTTTTTTCTATGTTATATATTTTTCTTTGACAAAATCAATTTTCAACAATTTGATGCAAAACAACTTGTTCGATATGGTTGTATGTACTCATCCCTATTTCAGTACTGGGTTTGCGGAATTTTTCATTATTTTCAATATGCAACCTGGAAAATTTTTTGTGGTTATGAAAAAAGTTTATTATTACTTGAAATGACAACTCAAGAACAACTTAGCATTCTTGATGAAATTCGTCTTCTTGCAGACATCAATGCTAATCTTATTCAATACTTATCAATTCCCATTTTGTTTTTTATTATACTAAATATTTTCAACATTATAATGTTTCTCTCAATGGCTTTCCTTTGCAAAGTTAGCGTCGGATTATTAATCCATGCGTTTACCTCTGCGTTATACCTTGTTCTGCTTATTTTTTTAAATCACAAACTGCTGCTTTCTTTAAAAAGAATAATCAGTATTTTTCAAAAAAGTCAATTTATTACTTTAGAGCAAAATCATTATTTTTTGTCTAGAATATCAAAGAGAACAAAAATTCAACTAAACGAACCAAAAGAAAGTCGACAAATTCGTTACGCTCAGTTAAATATTTATAGCAAATATTACCACATAAAAATTTTTCAACTAATATCCTTAAACTTTAATTATTTGCTAAAAGTGTCATTATTTATTGCGTCTTATGTTGTGCTAATATCTCAAACAACATTGTGAAATTTTGGCATCGATTTATTAAAAATAGTTTTGTTATACTAAAGCAACATCATAAAGCAATCGTTACATTTTTTACCACGCTTATTCATCGTAATCGACAAATGACAAATCAATTTGGAATTTGTGTAAATCTGTTTCTGCACAAAAACATCCACTAAAGTGTATTGTATATTAATAGTGAGATGACAGTTATCGCACCAATGATGGGAGTTTTTTGCAACAGTTGCTGCTTTTACTACAACACACATTTTTAACTAATGTCCATTGGCCGTCAATGTTCCATTGACAGTTTGGGTATGTTTGTTAGTTACATTCAAAAACTCAAATCTACATCACTATTTGGTCAGTTACTAATTTAACATTATTTATCAACTTTTACCAGTTTTGCACTATTTTAGTTTCAAGTATTTGTGAGTCATTTTAGAAAACGCGCAATTTAATGCTAGCTTAGTGTACAACAAAATCAATGCAGCTGGTATCAATAATCTTTGTTGCTATTTGGTACAGTAACACTTGGTCGGTGTGAACTTGAGGGGCGTATCGAAAGCAACAATAGTTTGTGTGATAGTAGAGTAGTGCAGAAAAACAATTGCTAGCCACTGCAGATGACGTCGATTGGGGTCGAGAATGCTTGACAAGGGAAGGCCAGTAGAAACAGAAGCAAAGAGTATTGATGGGCATATCTTCTGGTGGCAAGCAGTGCCTCTACTTTTTGGCAGACCAAGCAGTGGTCACAGCGAGGTGTTTCCACTATCTTCCTTGCTCTACAGGACAACTATTTAAATGGACTCTTTATTCACTGAACTGCTCAATTGAATGCCTCTCCTGCTTCTGGTCCTCTGTCCATGTAAACCTTCCACCGTTTCATCAGCCAACCGAACAAAGTTAACCCTCGATCGAAATGAAAGTTCAACTGCTCTTTGTGACCGTCTGTGTCCTCGTTGCTTTGCACGTTTGCTATAGTAATGCTGCGGTGACATCAAAGCCAGCGGCCCCAGCATCAACGACGGCCAAGCCGACTACCACCAAGCCGACAACTGCCGCCCCCACAAAAGCTCCCACTACCGGCAAGCCGACCACCGGAAAGGAGACGACAAAGCACATGCCTACCGTGACTGGAAGCACTGGTAAGCACAACGGCACCACGGTTAAGCCACCGCATACGACAACTCACAAGCACAGTGGATCCTACCAAGTGACCATCAGCCTGGGAACTATGTTTCTCCTTCTCTGTGCAGTTTTCGCTTTCAACCACTAGAACATCAAAATGCCATTTTTCTCTCGTTTTCTCTCTCATTAGCTGTACATTATTATCTCAACACAGTAACACCATGTTGAATTGAAAGATACTAAAACTAAAAATAAAATAAAACATTTAAAACAAAGTTTGGTAGCTGTCTACTTGTAATGCTTATGTAATAAATAATGTGAATTGTAGCGCAATTTAGTTTTTAAGGAATGCTACTAAAAGCTGTTTCAAAAGTTACAAAAGTGTAGACATTTAAAGTGCCAAACTGGGTTTAATTTAAAGCATCCATCGAGAAATAAAGAGTGAGACAAAGAGGATAAAAATTGAAATGACTGGCGTTGTGCCCGAGCCTGGCGCCGGAGTAGTTGGCTGTGGTGTTGAGCCTGTAGGTGTCTGAGTGGGGCCAGTTGGAGCCGTTGAAGTTGAACCCGATGGCAAAGTGGGTATGGTGACAGTAACCGGTGAAGTTACAGTCGAAACTGGCACAGTAACGGTTGACACAGGCGTCGTTGGCCCAGTAACAGTTGACACTGGCGTGGTTGGTCCAGGATTCTCTGCGTTTTCACAAGCAGATGGTCTGTCACCGCCGTAGTTGTTGCAGACCACGTACAGTAGGTATTTGGAGGCATCAGCGTTGTACATGTTATTGATGGTCACCGAAGGGACTGTTTTTTGCAAACAAAAATATTAACAATATACTTTTTGAAATCATTTTAAATACAAAAAACTTACAAGTGGTCAGAGCTGGATAATTATTATCCGTCTTTTGCTTAGCTTTTAAGAATATTTCATAAGTTTCATTGCTTTTACTTGTAGCGCAAGTTTCCAGGGTAGGGAATGGGTCAGGTAGCCAGATGCGATTGACGCAGCCGTTGAAAACTTCTGATGGGTCCACCAATGCAGCAGTGTTATTAGCAAAGCACAAGGCAAGCGCTAGCAAATGACGCTGAGCCCGAGGTTCTTGACCATGATAGTGATTAGCACAGGCCTAAACAAAAACAATTATGAAAGTGAGTTAAAAATAAGTTGCTTCAATAGGCTTACAAAGAATCGATTGATGTAGCATTCGTTTGCGCCTTTGCAAGAAAATGGGTCATCGGTGTTGTCAGGGTTGTAAGTGGTAGTGCCCCAAGCCACTAGATCTGGACTGAGCATGTCGTACAGTTTAGTTTGGGGGGTGTCTTCTCGTAAAACTGGAACAACATCCTGATAGAAGGGGAACAACTGAGTGGACAAGTAATCAATTCCTTGCTGGTCGCCCGAAAAGTAAACTCCCACTTTAACAGCAGGGTTCGGCAAGCTGCTGCATTGTCCTGGGCGTACGTTCTGCAATGAAGTTGACAAAAATGAGTAAAAATTGGCTTAACTTAGGTTAAAATGTTACATACTCCGTAGGTATTGCACAGTCGCTGGAAAAAGTTTTGCGCATCTTGGCTTTGTTTTCCCGCAATGGTCACCACAGGAATACTGCTCAGAGGTGGAGAAAGAGCACTCGTCTGTCGGCCAAGTTCAGCAAGCAAGGTTTTTCCTTCATCACCAATTGCACAGCTGAGGATGTCTCGTGAATCAACTCCAAAGATTTGATTAAAACAAATTTCCGCATTGTCTTCTGCATTCACTTGTCCTTGGCTTTCATGGAAAAAGGTGCACTCTATGAAGCCAGCAGTGCGAATGCGGTTCTTTTCAAACTCAGACGCTGGATTGACACTTGAATGATTGTAGTATCGGTTGATAACGCAAGCCTAAATAAAGTAATATTAGAACTGCGGATTATATAAACAGAAAACATTATTACATGAAATGCGTTGGCAATGCACTGTTCATTGCTGTTGGGGCAAACTAGCTGACCTCCGTTGTTGACAGTCTTGCCGTAGGGAATGAGAGAAAACTGCGCAAACTCATCAAGGTACTCAACAAACTGGCTAGTTTGGGTGAGAAACCAAGAGGCTGCGTCGGTGTTGTTAGTTTCATAGTAGATAGCAACGTTTATTAGAGCTGGCTGACAGGCGGCTGGCTTAACGCTGGGATACCAGTAGCCGCAGATTTCATTCAACAGCGAGTCCTCAGCTTCGGGGTCATGCTCTCCCTGAACTGTCACCCAAGGAACATGAGAAATTCTGGGCGTCAGGGCGGCCACTAGTTCCTGATTGGTGTTCATCAAGGCATCCCCTTGCTCCAGGACACAGGCGTGAATTGCTTCCCATGGATCAGGCGTAGAGTCATCAATGCCCTCCAAGTTATTATTGACACACTGGTTCACCACATCAGGCGCATTAATTGCATCACCAAAAGTGCACTCAATCGTTTTAAGAGTCAACTCAGTATATTTTTGATAGAAAAGATTGATCAGACAAGCCTGAAGAGAAACATAAACAGTCAGCCAAAAAGTTATTTAAAGTCATAAAAACTTACATGTTGAACGTACTGAGTACAATTGACATCGTTGACGCAGTTCATTGTAGGAGTGTAAGTTGATCGACCAAAAGGAATCAAGGTAATATCAGCGACAGAAGTTATTGTTCCATTAAGCAAACTACTGAAAAAGTTCTTTGAGCTAGCATCACCAACTTCATAGTGAATTGCCACAACTGGCTTAGCATCAGAATCAGTTTGTGAGTAGCAGTCCTGAGGCTTTTCTGATCCTCGATATGCATCGCAAACAGATCGTGGAAAATGGTGCTCGACTGTGTAACTGTGCTTTCCATCAAGTGTAATCCACGGCAAATAAGCAAGATGTGGCAAAAGTGTGTCAACTTTGGTCTCTTGAAACTTGGACAAAATTGAGGGTCCCAAAACAGGATCAGTCGCACAGTTCATTACAGTTGAATGGGCATCATTAAATGTTTTCTCGACGCATTGACTGGCTACCTCGACAAGGTTACTTGTTTCGAGGGCACTACTGAAGTAGCAATTGATGAAGTCTACTACCTGTTAGTATAAATAGCAATCAAATAAAAATGCAAATCGTAAAGTTATTAAGTAAGTATCTTACCTGCACTTTGCCGTCAAATTCATCAAAATTGTCACTGATTGGATCGTCATCATTGTGGAAAAACTCTTCGTAAACACAAGCGTGAATTAAGGTAGCATGACATTCTTCAACTCCACCTGGACAGATAAGTTTGTAGCTGCCATCTTCTTCCTTGAACACTTCAATTTCACCAAATGGCACTACATCAAGGTCGATAATTTCTTCCATTTCACGGTAGTGCGGGTACAACTCATCCACAACATAGCTTTGTACTTTAGAGTCTAGTGTTGAGTAGTGAAACTCCACTTTTACCTTTTCCGGAGTGGGCTCATAGCAAAAGTCAGGTCTATCTCCGATCATGGCATCGCAAACGGCTGTTTTCAAATCACTTTGTGCTAGAGCACTTCGGAGACCGTTGATTACAATCCACGGAGCGTGTTCCATAGTTTCGAACTGCTCTAAAGTACGATTGCGCATTTCTGACAGATAGTTTTTACCTTCATCTTGTTTGACACATTCAGTGATTTCATCACCATAGATAAAATCTTCATTAGAACAGTCTTCAATTAGTTGGTAAATATCTTTTTGATTTCTATTATTTTTGTACATGCACCGAATGAAGGCAAAAGTTTGATTTTTTCCATCCCATTGAAGGGTGTTCTCGCCTACTGAGTCGTCGAAAAACTTTTTTATAGCGCATGCCTTATTAAAAAATTAAAATTGAAGTTATATTATGGTTTCTAATTAATCAAAGTAATTTTGTTTGCAAGCATACCTGAGCTTTGTTTGCGGTGCAAACATTAGTCCTCGAACTACATTCATCATCAATAGTCGAACTGGCATTCGCAGGGCCGTAGGGAACGAGTTGAAGATGAATACGCTCCCGAAGATGCCGATAAACTGACTCTAATTGGTCGATAAAGAATCGTCTGGACTGCGCATGCACAGCTGAGTAGTAGATGGTCACTTCCACTTGTGTGCACTCCAGTGGCTTCTCTCCGCCGTATTTCTGACACACAGTTTGCATCAAATCATTTTGAGCCGTTCTGCTAAAGTTTCGACCGTTTAGCGTCACCCACGGAATATTAGACAGACTTGTTTGACCCGTAGCTGCAATAAGGTCGTTGGTAGCCGCCAATGCAGCCGCGTAAACTTTTGCACCTTCTTCTGATTTGGCAGCCACATACATGTCATACCATTCATCATTTGGCAGCTCTGCAGAGCAGTACTCATGAGCATTGTAAATGTTGCTTTTAAAATCATTGTGGCTAAAGAGGCAAGAGAGAAAACGCATTATACGTAGCGATCCAGGAATGAAATCGCCATCATCAGAGTTTGAGTATCTATCAATGACCATAGACATGATTTTGTTTGACATGCAAGTAGAGTTAGCTTCGTAGCTGTCACATGTGCCATTATCACCGAGATTTTCACGAACATTTCCAGCCGGGAATAGTTTAATGTTAACCATCTCCTCAATGTAAATGTACCACGGGTCGTATTGAGTGGTGAAAAAGTGCTTTGACAGCTCACTGGTCGACTCAAAATACACTGAAATATCCACCTTGCTTGGCTCATCATTTAGACAAATATCGGGCTGATGGTAGATATCCTAGAAAAAAAATAGTTATAAAATGTTTTTGTTTTGTAAAAGGCAAAACTTACGTAGAAGCTACAAATGATAGCCCTGATAGAAGCTAAATCAGTGACATTTCCATTGACCAAAACAGTGGGCACATCGTGATGCGCCATGTCTTCTACCAAACTTTGGGTTGTTTCGATATTGTCAGCAACTAAAATTTGGCCCATTCCTTCGATAAAGCAACCGTGAATGGTAACCCAAGCATCAAGTTCGATGTGATCATTGGCACAAGTTTCAGCTGCATCCATCACATTTCTCATGTGCTTATTCTTAAAGGTACACCAAATAAAGTCAAACACTTCCTGTTTGATGGGATCAACGTAGTCGTTTCCATCATTCCAGAAATAGTCAATTGCACAAGCCTGTAGCTCCATGGCAATGCACTGGTCATATCCATTGTAACATGTTAGTCCATTTCCAGGAACCATCTCGGCTCGACCTGCAGGAATCAGTTGAACATCAAGAATAGAGTACATGTTGTGGAAAATTGGGTTGAAGTGTTCAAGGAAAAATGATCGGGATCTTTGATTTAGAGCTTCGTATAAAATAGTGACATTAGTTTTAGTGCAAATGCTCGCTTTGGGTCCCTAAAGTATAAATATAGTTAAAAATAAACTAAAATGATTTTTCTTTATCTAAAAACTTACAATCCATGTTGCCTGTTTACATGCTTCCTGCACAAGATCGTCCAGTGCTTTATAGTCCGGTTGCTCATTGACAGTAACAGTTGGCACTCGAGGCAAAGTGTTGCCTTCTCCGAGCAAAGGCGCAGTCTTTGTTCGCATGTTTTCAAAAACTTTTTTCACCTCATCTGAATTCATTCGAATGAACTCAATAAAAGTTCGGTAATCATCAATTTGGAGGAAGTCTCGTGAACAGACTTCCAGTTTGGTTAGTTCACTTCCTAAATTACTCTGAGCTAAACAGCGAACAAAGTTGACCACTCGGTTTGGCCCACTGACTAGATCGCCCTTTGGATTTGTTAGATATTTATCGACGACTAAAGCCTGTAACAAGATAATTTTTAAGTAAAGTGGAGAATTAATACAGCTGAAAAACAAACCTGAAACTTGTTGCTGATGCACTGACTAGTGCCCAGTGTGCAGTTGTATGTGTCTCCAGTTTTGACGGTGTTACCGTAAGGCACAAGGTCAATGTCGACAAAGTCTTCAATTACGTGATAGAAGTTGCCCAGCTGTTTGTCCAAATACTTGTTGGCGTCAGGACTTTGAGCCTCGTAAAAAACGCCTATCTTCACTTTGCTTGCTGGAAGGCCTGCTTGAGTGCATATGTCTGGTTTGGTTCCCTGTATTAAATAAATTTAATAAAATGCATTTCCAATTTTATTTCATACCTGTAGTTCGATACAAATAGCTCCAGCAAGACTGGTTGTAGTCAAATCAACAATAGTAGTACCACCAACTCTAACAACCAGGCCATTTATCGCAAGTTGATCTTTGACTGATGAACTAGCTGTGTCAAACTGACTGGTTATGGTGTCATCAGTAAGAACGCAATTTCTAATTTCTGCCCAATCTGCAGAAGCGTCCCCAGGCATACACTGGTTTCCAAGCTCTTCAACATCATCAATTGATTTTCTGTTTTTGAAAAAACATTGCACAAAATTAGATGCTGAAATTTGATTGATTGCCTGATCAACATCTGTTGGATTTTCTGCAATAATTTCAGCTTTTATCAAGCAAGCCTGCAACAAAAATATTATGTAAAAAATGTTTTATAAAGTTAATCTTGAACGTACATGAATTTTATTGGCTTCACATTGCAAATCTGAGTCGCAAGTGTATTTATCACCGACTTTTGTTGTTCTTCCATAAGGGAACAATCGAAGATCAATTTTATCATTTAAACTTTCAAACACAGATCTATATTGCTCAACAAATAAACGGCGAACAGGTTCATTTAATGTTTCGTAGAAAATTTCTACTTTTGTAATTTGTGCTTGACTCTAGCAAAATTAAATTAAATGTAAGTAAACTTTGAATATTTGTTTAAACATGATAAAAATTACCGGCAAAGCAACAGCAGCCAAAGTGACTAGTAATACTAACAACTTGGCGCCTTTCATCTTGAATAGATGAAGAAAGCTTTATTCACTATCCGGCGCTTTTACCAACCGGAACAGAAAACTATGATGAAGAGGATGAATGAGCCACTCACCGGTGAGGAAAAGACTGACACACCGGCAACACTGACAAAAATGAATAAAAGCAAACTAAATTGACTATTTGTGCCAGTTTATATGGTCGTTTCATGTTAAAACAGAGTGGCTAGACGCCTCTGGGTGTGTTGGAAGATAGCAGAGGAAACAGATGAAGCCAAAGAAGAAGATATCTGAATAGAGATATCAGTGACTGTAGATGACCGTTCTAATGCACCTTGCAGGTAGTGCTCGGATTCACCCCATAAAGCTCTGTTACTTTATGACTTTATTGGACTGCACTTTGAGCGATTGGACTGACTAGCATTTGTGCCCCCAATGCCATGTACATTGGAGCTAGCAAGGTCTCACCACTATTTCACTTGCGTCTGCAGAGTTATTGAAATTCAAGAAACATTGTAAATTTTTGTAAGATTGTCTTTTAAACTGTTTCCTTCTGTTATTTCCCTTAAGGCGTCAACACTGAAATTCAGATAAGCATTGAAGATAGTCAACTCCATAAAACAGTGAAGACACCACAAAAAAGCCAGGCTGGCTGATTTTACTATGCTACAGCAACGCTATATCGTTATTTTCACGTTGTGCGAAAAGGCAATAAACTACTATCATTAGTTTAAAACAATTTAATGTACAGATATTATCTTCAACACCAGCCTAGTTTTCAAGGGACTGTGTCATATCCTGGTAGAGGGGAACATAATTGTAGACCAAAATTGCCATTCCGTGTTACGCTTTCCATTTTATTAAAACCTTTTTTGAAAACTCAAGTTTTAGCCAAGTTTACCTGAACTAAAAACGGTTTGTGTGAGCATCACAAAAATAATACTTTTATTATGTTGTTTCTTTACTAAAATAACAAATGCTAAAGTGCACCAAAAACCAGTTGAAAGACTATTTATAATATTTATTTAGTAAATATAAATAAATGCACAATTTATTTATTTACATAAAGGTACAAATGATATGAATTAATATCATTATTATACTGTAGCAATGCAAATAGTTTTGTTAGGTGAAAAAATGTGTTTGTGACTAGCAAACAAATCAGGTTTCATGTCGTTAGTTGTAAACTAAACAATGGGCGTTACAACAACAGTATTGGCTTATCTAATCTATCGATTCTCAAGCCATTTCGTAACGTTCGTCTAACCAAATCAGCACTGGTAAACATAGTTGTCAGTTTGATTATGTAAGAGCGCTACTTTTTGCTAAACAATCTAGGTCGTTAACGTTTTTATGCAGAGAAATGCAAATTTTTGCTCACAATATAAAATGAGCGCTAGTTCAAAAGTAAAACCATCCATAACATCAGTTTAATCTTGCCAATTGAATGGTGCATGTTTAAAACTGTTCAGTCAAAATTTAAACTGAAAGCGATTTGAAAATGACAGTTAAACTGCTTATTTTATTTGTTGTTATACTTGGAGTTACTTCTCATCCAATAAATTTAAATCAAACTTCAGTTGAAGAAAGTTCAGGAGAACTTCAACTTTTACAGATTATAACAAGACATGGAGATCGCACGCCTTATTGGATTTACAAGGTACAGTATATTTTATTTAAAAAATCTGTTTCTAAAATTGATTTTTATTTATGCAGAATGATCGGTACAAAGAAAACGATTTTTGGGAAGGAATTGGACAGTTGGTAAACAAAGGCAAAGAAAGATTGTTTGACTTTGGCACAGTTCTTCGTGAGCGATATCACAACTATGTTGGTATGTTTATCGAGTTGCTTCAGTTGCTGTTTTCTAAAATCATCACATCTTTTTTTGTGCAGAGAACATAAGAATTAAAAACATTCGTGCACAAAGTTCTCCTATTAGGCGATGTGTTGAGACAAATCTGGCCATGCTGGCAGGCTTTATTCCTCCAAGTAAGGAAGCAGTTTGGAGTAACAAAACAAGTTGGCCAGAAACTGTTTTATCCAAAATTTGGCAGCCTATTGCAGTTGAAACTGTTGAGGAAAGTAGATCGTGGAAGCTAAATCCAGATGCCATTTGTCCCGCAGCTTCAAAAATTGAAAAAGACATGGAAACCAAAGTTCCGGAACTAAAAAAGTTTTTAGAAGAAAACCACGAGTTTATAAAAAGTGTAGGTAATTACTCCGGTGAAGATTTCTTCGGTGATTTAAACTGGCTATGGGTGGGCTATCTTTTTGACACTGAATTCACTCAAAAAGAATATTTTGAAGATCGATACTTACCACCAAGTTGGCTAAGTAAAATTGGCAATGACACAATGGAACGGTTGAGCAAATTTAATGACATGGTATTTAGCATTTATGAAAAAGCGCCCGATTTTTTAAAGTTAAGATGTGGAACATTTCTCAAAGAAGTAATTGACAATATGCAAAATGAAGTCAAATTGATGCAAAATACAGCAGCAAATAAAAAATTATTTACATATGGATCTCACGACACAATGATTGCTTATATTCTACATTCATTGGGAATGTTTAAGGGTAAATTGTTAAGTTAGTGAAAAAATATTATTTTAATGTGTTACATTATTTTTTAGCACAACCATCGTATGGCAGTGGAATCATTTTTGAGTTACGTAAAAATCTTTTTTCTTTAGAAAGCCAAGTTCATCTGTTTTATGCTAACGTTACAAACAATTTTGAAATTTACCCAATGAAACTCAATGAATCAGCTAGGTTTTCAAGTCGTTGCAAGTTTTCCTATTGTTCACTAAGCAATTTTGCGGCATCACTTGTTGATTACCTTGAAAATGACGTTGAAAAAAATTGTCAGCTTTAGTTTTAAAATGCTAAAATAAAATTTATAATTTTGTCAATGTGTTCATTTTATTCAAAAGTAACAAGTTGGTGAAGCAAGCAATATTCTAGTTTTATCTTGACAAACCCAGTTTGAGTCGCTTTGAGTCGCAGATGCTATAAACTGTATTTCAAGATAGTAGTTGAGCAATAAATTGCCATAATATAGTTGATGCAAAGCTAATTTAATTTGTTTTAAATTTACTAAAACAGTTACGCCAGATAATATAAATGACATTTAAAAAATGAAACTAAATGTTTATTACGTTTTAAAACAATTTTTTTAAAATGCAAGAAAGAAAAAAAGTTGAAAATGAGAAAAACAAAGAAAATGAAACAAATTTTGCAAAAAGTTTATCAAAAGATAGATTTGCTTGGTTCACTTCAAAACGTTTGTTCATCATTGGTGGTGCTTTGGGTCTGATTTTGCTTGGCGTTTTAGTGTTTCATACTTTTGTTTATGAAACAAAATAAATGTTTATTTTATTTGTGTGCACAGTTTTTAAATAAAAATTATATTGAAAAACATTTGAGTTCTGATCATGAACTAAAAGTCCTTACAAATATTTTTTTCAGTAAGCAAAAGCTTTTAAAAAGTTGTAATTATAATCTGTTGTATACTTAAAGATCATTCTAAAAGTACAAATTTTATTAGACTGATCACTTACTCGGTTCATGAAACTGTTAAGATAAATTAGAGTTTTTTAACGCAAAGATAAAAACAATCTTATTCAAGATAAGAAATCTCAGCACTTTAAAAAAGTGTATTTCAGTGATCATATTAGATCTGATAACAAAGTCCGGTCACTCTAATCATCGCACTCTGAAAGTAGCAACATTTGTCGGTATTATCCAAAATTGCTGCACTAAGCAATGCGTTTAAGAAAAGTGAAGTACACTAAAGATTACACAAAAACCATAAAAAATAAAAACAAATCAGATAAAAACATGATAAGAGATATTTCAATAAATAAATAGTAGCTTAAACTAAACAGTAAGTTACAAGTTTCTGCAATTCACACATTAAATAATGTCATCAACATTTTCTCGTTTTTTAAAAAGCCGAAATTGCGAATGGCTTTTCATTCTGTTTATGTTTTTCGCCATGCTGGCCATTGGTGTTTTTACAATTGTCACAGTAACACGATCTAGAGAAGCTGACAATGCTGAGATAAACAGCAATGGTGAACTTCTTTCATTAAGTTTCCTTTTCCGACATGGTGCGAGAACGCCAACAAATCTGCAAGCAGATGATCCGTATAAGAACTACAGTTGGCCAGAAGGGCTTGGTGGACTGACAAGAAATGGAAAAGATAAAATGTATCATTATGGACAGTATTTGAGAAAACGATATCACAAATATTTGGGTAAAAACTGCTTTGTTTAATTGTTTTCAAAAATGTTTTTACCAATTTTGCTATTTATTTTTGTGCAGATCATGTGCTTGTTAGAAATGTCATTGCAGACTCTTCACCAGTTCGCAGATGCTTAGAAACAAGCTTATCAGTTCTTGGTGGCATGTTTCCTCCGACTGAGTCTCAAATTTGGTCATCATCAGCTGACATTTCTAAACAATGGCAACCACTTGGTGTGTCAACTGTTGAACCAAAAAGAGCATATATGCTTGGGGATGGTAATTGCTGTCCCCTAGCTAATTTTTATGCTGATAAAGTTGATCAACTGCCTGAAACAAAAGATTTTTTACTAAAACATCAAGATTTTATTGAACGGTTTACTCGTTTTTCAGGTTATAATGCTACAAAAAATTGGGGCATTGTTTCAAGTTTATATGATGCTTTAACTTGCGAAGAAAATTATTTTGGCAATGAATTCAAATGGCCAAAGTGGATAGAAGATGTGGGCTCTGACTGCAAAGAACAAATGAAAGCGTTTCGCAACTTTGGTTTTTACATAGAAGGCAAACTGGGGCAAATATTCCTTAAACTTAGAGCGGGAACTTTTTTAAAAACATTGTTGGATCGTTTGCAAAACATTGCTAGTTTGGGAGAAATTAATGATGAAAATCGACAAGTAAACACTTACGGAACACACGATACAGTTATTTCGTGGATTTTGCACGCTCTTGGATTTTTCACAGAGCAGCCAAGTTTTGGATCAGGACTAATTATTGAACTCCGCAAAGATTTGAGCACGTTTGAGCCTATTGTGCATTTGTACTACTCAAACTTGACTAACAATTTCGACATTTACAAATTACCACTAAATGAGTCTAACACTTTTAAAAATCATTGCAACAGTACGTCGTGTAAACTAGTCGATTTTGCATCATCTTTGCAGGTGTATTTGCCAGCCGACATTGAAAAAGAATGTGAAGTTTAGCCAATTATTTTTGAATTTATCAATAAAAGTTTTTAAATACAACTATATTTTTTGCTCATTTCTAAAATATTTTTGAACAATACAGTTGCAGTTAATTTTTTATTAATACTGATAAAAGTTGTGCACTTTTTAAGGACATTGGTAAGTGCAAAAAAACAATATTAGTGCAAAAAATAAGTGGCAATCAATTAAAAAAGGTTTTGAAAACTTATCAAATGTATCATATACAACTTTACAAATGTTTTGCACTTAATGTCTTTGTTGGATATTATTAAACTTAAATTGATTGACATTATTACGCAATAAAGATGATTGTTTTAAAACTTCACTGCACGCCGTGCAGTGCACGGCTATACAAAAAGGGAAAATAATAAAACAATTTAAATTTTTTACACAGACTCAACAAATATCTTGAACAATAAAATGAGTAAAAAACTTTTTTGTTACATTGTGTAAACGTCGAGTTATTTACAACTCTATTGTCCACAATTAGTTAAAAACCAGACAAAAAAGTACATTACGTATAAATAACTAAAAGTGTTTGATTTTTTCAAAAACTTCAAATGATCATGTTAACTTTAATAAACTCAAAGTCGGGTTTTTATATCAGACAACTTTCTAGAAAACTTTTAATAAAAAAGTAACAAATAAATCAACTAGAAAAAGGTGATTGCACTAAAAGCACTTTAGACAAAAGGTCTTCAAAGCATTTGGAAAACTCTTTGATAAACTGCAAAAATAGAGGTTATTATCAGAAAAACGATAATGACTTCCTTGCGCAAGTGACGAACTAAACATTGCCATTTAGTAAAACAAAAGTAATGCAATCATAAATTATCTTTAGCACAGAAAAAAATAAACACAGTGTAGGACTTGACAAAGAAAGTTTACTTGAACTAGTATATAAGCTTCTTCTAACAGCTCTCAGTTGTTACAGAATAGTTTTTTGCTATTTACCTTAAAACAACCTTAATTTGCATATGGTCGATGTTTCAACTCAAACTCTTCAATGCCCTCTCCCCGCAAACTATTTTTGTGTTGCAACCATGGTCAGTAAACTTTGGACCTATTTTGGAGTTTTAATATGCGGCACTGATCATGGTCAAGACCGCACTTATCGAAAGCAGTCACACATAGAGCGTCCACATCGTTTTCCAAGTCATCGAAGGTTGCTGAATTTTACTTTGATGATCATTCTTTTGGTGCATTTGTGCTTACTACCAAGCGTCATTGGAGCCAAAGTAGGCTCCTCTAAACGACGAATCACAGGCAGCAACGGCGGTAAAACTCTGGCAGAGTGGGATGACATCTTCCAACAGCGAACCGACGGTGATTGGCGTGATCTCTGGCACAAGGAGAGACATCGACGATGCCAGCACCAGTTGCTGTCGCACATGGAAGTGGTGTGCGAAAAAGACATCTACAAGCTGGCGAGGAGAAGGCGAAAGAAGAGGGACCTGGCTGGCAGTGAAGGCAGCGAACTTGGCCCAGAGGATTCACAGCAAGAGGACTTCGACGGAGGAGTGGCCACTTACGTACTACTAGGCACGGACTCTGACTTGGGTTTGTGCTCACTGATCTAATTTACTGCAGTTGTACTAATTTACATTTACATTTCTTTTGTAGGCTCTCGCTCTCTTACCGGCTCGTCAATGGTAAACATGACCACTCTGTCAATGAAGCAAAATGATCTACCCAAGCATCCTTTGTTTAGCACTTACAAAGAGGCTAATCTTTTTGGTCGAAGGCAGCTTCTAAAGACGCGTAAACGACAGTTAAATTCAGGAATAAATAACGTTAGTGGCAATTTGGTGGCCGTTGAGGCAAAAAGGTCTTCGAGACTCGAACGAGCCAAACGCGGCATTTCTGATGAGTGCTGCTCTGGAACAGATGGTTGCTCTTGGGAAGAATATGCTGAGTACTGTCCGGCTAATGTGCGAATTCGTACCAGTGTCAATTAGAAGAAACTTGTTGACATAAAGTACCACTGAAACGGTAATTAATACTTTTATTGCAAATGACTGCGTCAGAATCAACTCATTTTTTGCGCCCGACAATGCTATATTTCTGTATAAGCTTTGGGACTTTCACTTCAATGAATCTGGATTTCGATTCAAAATATTCACATAATTTATAATGAAACAATTAAAATGCAAAAACAAATGACACTTTTACTACTTTTAGTTAACAATTTCAATTTTAAATTGCCATTTTATTTCAACAATAATACTAATAAACTAATAAATTAAATGAAATACTTTTTTGTGTATAACTTTTTGTAAATTTTAAATCATTTTTGGCAACAGTTTTGAATTTTGATATATAGCAAATGTAAATTTCCGATTTGATTTGAGACAGCGCGAGCTGTTCCAATTTGTGAGTAAGCGCAGTAGCATTTGAAAAAACTATATAGTTACCGAATTGTCGGTTAATACCACAGGAGATGAAGCAGTGCACTCCTGTGCTATTGTCCATCGAGCAATATAGCATCAACCGAAATAATGAAATGAGCCATGTTTTGCAATCTGACTGAGAACAATGTTAGACAGAGCAACCTTTATTGGAGCAATAATCTACAAAATCAACATTGGTTTCAGCCGGTTTTAGATTTCAGATAATCAATGTTTTTTGTGCTCAGTGTACAAGCAAGTTGATAAACACAAAAAGTTGTCTACTCATTGCACTTCTTTAGCAAAGTTTTCAAGTATCAAAATCGATTACATTTTGTGTTCATTGAATTTTTTCAAGTTCATTTTCAATTTGAAAAGCACCTCAATGCTGAAAAAACAACAAATAAAGTAAAAACAATTCACCAGGGAAACTGTTCATTACGAGTTAACATCAGTATTATTGTTTACAACCAGATTCTGCTCTTCTGTTTTGTTCTATCGTCCACGCAACCGAGCTTGCAAATGTACGGGCGAAGCCATCGCAGTGCTACTAATTCCTCTCACCCACCTGTGATCCTTCAAACTTACCTGTACATTAGAATGTACTACAATAAAATACGGAAAACAGTTTGCCACTGGTGGGACGCCTATCTTCTCTTCAAATGTTCCATCACCGTGCTACCCATATATTTAGTTCTAGTCATCGCCGGAGTCTACTGCATCGTCTACAACATCGATGTTAACGCTTCGCTCAAAACAGTCTACCAAGTCATCTTTCTGCCTTTATCGGCTGCAGTTATTTTTATTTTCGTTCTCCTATTAGCCACATTCAATGGCGACAGCCGATCACCAGATGAAATCGGTTCAAATGCAGACCAATACGAAGTTGACCTTGACTCGATATCTCTTCCTTCGAGGCACAACAATAACTCTAGATCAGATGGTCGACGGGGCAATCGGTGCTCTATTTCATCAAGCATTTGGTCTGCTATTTTCGGTAACTACAATGATGAAGAAGAGGAAGAGTTTGACGAAGATGTGGATCCAAGCGTAATTTTAACAATGACCGCAGAAGAAGCACAACAACACGGCTTGATTCCCCCTTTTGGGCACTTGCCGCCGTCACTATTGAATGAAGCACAAAGTCAATTAGTGAACAGTTTAGAGCAAACAACTGCTGGCATTGAGTTCTTCTTGGATCAGTGCAATTCATTTGAGCAGTTTATCAACCCAACTGATGGGATGTTGCCCAACTCAACTCATTGCTCAGAACAGAACTTTTTGCCTCCGCCGGGTTATTACGATAGCTCAAGTTCAACTGTGCCAACTAATTTTCAGATTGAAAGAACCAATAGTGAATCAACTGATTATCAAAGGACTTCAATTTTACCGCCACCTGATTTGACAACGCCCTTTGATTGTCATCTAGCGCCTGCAATTCCACCCACATATTCTAGCAGTGTTTTGGACACCCTTTCGGAAAACAACTCGTCAACTTTTTTGGCCAAAGATTTTCCACCAACTTACGAAGAAGCCATTAGAAAGTAGAGCTATCTGAAACTCTGAAGAACACTACTACTATCAGTATTTTTAGATTTTTACAAACCATTTAGTTGTATCAATGAAAAGTAATGAAATTCATCTACGCATAATGTGTTTATTATAACTTTTTATAGTTTGTTGCCACAAAAAAATTACTAAAAGAAATATATATTCGATGTTTCACAATAACCAAAGTTATTAGAAAAAAGAATGTAAATTTTAGGCATTACTGTTGATTTAGTCAATCGTACACTCCACGATGTAACAGGAGCTCGGTTCAGTAACTTCCGATGACGTGCAGTGAAATGGCTTGCACTCCATTGCGGGATACTCACTTCCTGCGAACAGTGCTCGCAAAAACGTCACACAACCGTAGTGCCAATGCATCCGCTAAGTGCTCGTTTTCAACCGCTTCGACTTTCTTTCTCCGGTCTGTTAACGACAAGTAGTCATTTTATTTCATGTTTATAATACTATTCACAAACTGTAGTTTACAATTGTTGAAAATATTTCTAGACAATGAGTAAGTAGAGAAAAGGATTTGGCGACAAGAATGAAAATTATGACAAAGAAAAGTAAACAATAAATAAAGTATCAATAAATAATATCAAGAAATGCAATATGAAAAACTTATACAATGATACATTCAATGGCAACATATTATAAAGCAAAAAGCCAAGCTCCCTAGAGTGAGTACATTGAGGTCATTGAGTCTTCTTGAAAAGTTCCTCCAGCAGATCAATTGCTCCCACTGAAGAAGAAGTCGTATCACTGGGCTCAAGTGGCACCTGTGCCTTTAGCACTTTCTCAATTAGCTGCATCGTTCTCTTTGGAAGATTGCCCGTTTTCCGGTGGTATGCCACCTCTTCTGCTGACAGTCTGTCAATGTACACTTTGGTGTTTCCATCATTCTCTATTTGAGAGCGAAAGTTGGGCACTATGGACTGGTCTGGCACAGGAGAAGGAGATTGAGTTGAGCCCTCTGGCTGCACTTCGGTAAATATTGGAGCAGCTGCTGTCAGTTGAAACACAACCAAAGAGCAAATAATGATGGCATAGAATGTGAAGAACCAAACAGACTGGCAAGATTTAAATGTGGATATGCTCTTTTGACGATAAGGCATTTTTAAAACCGTTGGTGAGGTAACCGATTCTGTCGATAACCTAGTGAGCATCGCAGTACTGATCTGAATGAATGCAAAACAAATGGTAACTGGGTGACGGGCTGCACCTGATCTAAAGCACAATAGTCGCTGTTGATGTTGCGACGGCGATGAAGATGACAAACAATGTCAAGAAAGATGAATTAAGGCAGTGGGTGCGAAGAGATGACAGATAGCAAGACTTATGCTTTCCGGTGTGTTTCACAGAGGTACAATATGCTGCTGCTGATGCTGTCGCTGTCGGCGCTGGTGCCACCTCACCGTGAAGATATGGTCAGGTTCACTTGAGCGCCTTGCTAAAGGGCAACACTTGTTGACAGTCGGTTCGATCGATATAATGCAGAGAAAGGCAATCGATGGCAATGCTGGGCCCACTAAAGAAAGTGCCGGCGCCTTTCCAAACACTGGCCAAAATGAAACAAAGAAGCGAAACAATTTTAAAGTGGTTCACCAATTGGGCAGTTGGCAATCGAAAAGAAGTGAACAGATGTTAGCGTTGAGTGCACTGCCGGTGTCAAAGATGCCAGCGGACAGTACTCCTTTTTATACACCGCCGACCAGTCACTCTCGGTGTTAGAGTTTGCCGCCGCATCAGTAGCCTCATGTCAGCGGCACTGGCTGTCGCACCGACAACCACTTGTTGCAATGTAGTCTGCACGCACACACGCACAATTAGTGACAAATGTTGCAGCAACGGCGGCAGTTGCACTTTCCGAAGCCTTTTCTAGGATGCTGCACTACACGTACAGGACTGCTGGTGATGGTGGTGGACAGAGCAACACCGACGTGATGGCACCAGATGGCTAGTGTCAGTGTGCTCACAAAGTGGAGCAATTCAGTGAAAAAGTGACCATTTCGTTTAACCATCCACTGGACTGCCCGTCAGGCAAACCCAAAAAAAATAGAGGTAGCCTATCATTTAGCTGGGTTTCCATCACCACCAGTTATCCAGAAACTAATCTGTTCCGGTTTTGTTGCTTGCTGAATCCCAATTTAAGTATGGCAAGCATTCGTGTGATGTTCTTAAGAAACTAAAATTATGCTTAAGAGAATCGTAATCTGTAAGCTCAAAAGTGTGATAAGAAAAAGTGAAACTTTTCAGCAAAAAACTTAATTCTTTAATCACTTTCAAAAGTAATTAAAGTTTGGAGAACTCGAAAGTTATATTAACCTCAAAAGGGATCGAATTCTTTCAAAACACCACAACAAAGACAGTCTAGCCTGGCTACATATAATAGACTTTGACAGCAGCCCATTTTGAAGAATGGGCAGATAGCAGAATATGGTCAGTGGCAGAGAAAGCAGCACTTGATCTGGGAAAGAGAGAGAATCAGTAGAAGGACTAATGATATGACGGGAATAGACTAGCCTACATCTGGTTACATCTTGATAAATGCAAATGTCTGGTCATGGCACACATCGAGTGCAGCCATTCAGCCGTCTCGTCTACCATCGCATGTCTGCGAGTGTCTGCGTGTGCACCCTTTCTCAATCGACCAGTGTTTGACTGCCATCAAGGGCAGACGGTGCCAAGTTGGAAGGGCAGACGCAGCCTAAACACAGCATATGACTAAATATGGATAAATTAAATTCTGAAACCACACTTGAAAAGTCGACCAGAAAGGCTGCCCATTGACCAGAGTGGAAACAGATCGACGTCATTGAGCAGTGTTTAGAGTTATCGGCGAGTGTTTTCCCAACCTCTAACACAAAGCTCTATCGGAAATGATGACGCCACTATTCAACTTGCTGGTGCTGTAATGAGTCCAACTGGTATTTACTGGTATTTATTTACCAGTTGAACTATTGCTCTCTTGCAGGTCGGACGAAAAGAAAACATGACCTGTTTCATACGAACACAGCTTAATGTAGAAGCAACTTGAATTGATTAAACGGACAAATCTAAACACAACGGAAAACTAGTTAGCACATTTTTATTACTTTAGACAAGCTTTCAATACATCGTTGAAGTGTTAGAGGTTCGAGGCAGCTTAATCTTCTCTAGATTTTTTGTTACAATATCATGTAGAGAAGCGTAGTGGTTGCGAAGTTCAGCGACAATTAATCGAAGGCTGAGGAACTCTTTCTCGTCAATCTCCTCTACGTTGCGACGAAAATCTTCTACATGAGGGTACTTGGCAATTTTGGTCACAATCTTAGCTCTGCCGAGAAAGTATCGAGACATTTGATCAAAGTATGCAGAAGCTTCCGCTTCGACAGTACGAATCTCTCCGAGAGTGTCCTCCTGGATGCTCACACCAAAATTATTGCCGTCTTCAATCCGAGGAATGAGGAAAAGAATCCACATTTTAAGCTAAACAAAGTAAAATTCATTTTTATCAAAACTTAAGTCGCTACGATTGCAACTTACCAGGTTGCTGTCTTCCACTAGTTGGCGAATAAGCGGCTTGACAATGTCTATGAGCGCCTGAATGAGGGGAAAAAAGTTAACTTTGAATCAACTTTGCTCGTTATAAACGTACCACAATGTTTTTATTGCAGGGCACAGAGCCGTATGGTAAGACGAGAACACGAGAGCCGGCATCATTTTTCAAATCATCATCTTTTGAAATTGCGAGATATTTGCGTTTTTTAGACTGTAGTTTTTAAAGAAGATGGATTATAAATTCAAGTATTAGCTATAAACCAATGTGTAAAATCATTTTGTTTACCTGACTCTTGGAAGGTGACTCGCCGTCGTGGTTGTTGCTGATGCTGCTAACATCTTTCACATAAGGATAATCTGGAACCGGGATGTTTATGTCGGTTTTGATCGCACTCAAGTGCTTAATGTTGAATTTCGGGCTCTACAAATTGAAAGACGAATAATTATTATGCCTATTTAACGACAATTAGGAATGAATTTCAGTAACAACTTGCAGTAAAAAGTTGGTGTAGTTCCAGTGTTTTTCGGGGAAAGGTTTTTAGAACCAACTCCTCTGCCTGCTTCTTGATGTCTTCCTTCCAGCTATTGATCTGTTGTACAAAAGTAGTTAGTTTTAAATACAAATTAAACACAAAATCATACCTCTTCAAGATAGTTGGCACCCTTTGAAGAAGATTGAGCCATCTCTTTCACAAGTGCCCGAATTTAAATCTAAATACAAAACGAATTATTACTAAAATTGCACTATAACTTTTCTTTATACTTACAAAATGTACTTAAAATTTATTAAAACACACTTTTACAAAATCAACTTAAAAAATATAAAAAATCTGAAATAAAAAAATGGATGTCAACGTGGAGTCGTTGAAAAGATTTGAAAGAGAGCACGCGGTAAAAGACAACACGAGGCTACCTTGTAACATCTTTTACTGATGGCTTCTATTTGGCGCAAAATTCAAAAATATTCTTTTTAAAACAAAAATTTTTAGGAATTCGGAATTCTGTATTGAAGTTTTAAAAAGTTAAATATTTATTTATTTAAAAAAATAAATTTTGTTATAATTTACGTTTTTTATGTAAAACAGCTATATTAAAGTTTATTTATTTTGTAGTGACTAAAAAGGCAATACTGAAATACTCCCCCATATTTTTTTACATGACCAGTTTTCTCAACATCAAAATAATGGAAAAACTAAACGAAAATACTTCTGATCAAGTAGACTCGATTTGGTCTAATGTAAAAACGTCAAACAGTACACACAAAAGCACATTAAAACCTGAAGAATACTATCGCATTCGAAAGTCGCCCAATCGTGGTCGATGTGTCATACTCAATTATGAAAACTTTTCTACAGGACATGAGACTCGTGAAGGAACTTTACTCGATGTTTTGGCATTACATGATGCTTTTGAAAAAATTGGATTTAAAGTAGTCATTCATAATGACCTCACCTTAAACCAGACTAAAGATGTGCTCAAATTTGGCAAGTTTTCTTATATAATTAGTTTGTCTGCTTATTTGTTTGCATTACAGAATCTTGCTACAATCATGATCGGTTTGATTGCTTTGCAATTTGCTTTTTATCACACGGCGACAATGGAAGTAAGTGATAAAAAAGGTGTTTGTAAAGATATTCTAATGAAAAAATACTATTTTGCAGTTTTATTCTGTAGTGACTCTTTTCTTTCTTCTGATGACATTTTTGCGCCTTTCACCGCTGACCAGTGCGCCAGTTTAGCGGGCAAACCCAAATTGTTTTTTCTGCAGTCGTGTCAAGGCAGTGAATGCGATGCCGGCACGCTGATCACCGATTCCATAGACTCCCCAAAGAGAGAAACGCAATACCGCATTCCAAACACAGCTGATTTCCTCATTTTCTACAGTGCATATCCAGGTTTTTGACATTTATTTGCACATTTATTTTAAATACTGACACATCACTTCAATTTTCTTAGGATTTAACTCTTGGCGAACGCCCTCAATAGGTTCTTGGTTTGTCTACAACCTGTGCAAAGTATTTAAAGAGGAAGCACTGCATCGAGATCTAATATCTCTGCTAGTGACAGTGTGTCGTCGAGTGGCCCTTGATCACCAGTCTAACGTGCCCGAGAATGAAGCGAGGGATAAGAAGAAGCAAATGCCTTGCATAGTTTCTACTCTGATTAAACTTGTTCAGTTTTAAAGTAAACAATTTAAAAATTAAATTATTATGGCAGTGATTTGTTTTTGATGAAAGCACAGCCAAAGTGCAATAAGGTGTCATTGAAGTACTGCAACCAAGGCAGCCTTATCGTCCAAACAAAACGATGTATGCTGCTCAACTGTAAGCACACTAACGCTTCAGAAACGGAGAGGCAAAAGGTGTTTTTAATTGAGTGAAAAAAATAAAAAGACTAATTAAATTCAAATGGACAACATTTACTACCAAAATGGAATGTAAGTACTGCAGAAAAATGCCACTTTTGTAAAAATTATCATCATGGAGCTTTATCCCACTTAAGTGAATATAAAGATGGCAATGCTTCTACGTGGAAGGAAGCAAGGCTTTTCACCGATTCACATTTTTCATCTGCTAACTATTACACCATTGGCTCTCGAGCAGGCCCAAAACGAGGACGCTGTGTTATCTTGAACTACGAACAATTTCTAAATCCGGTCCAAAATAGAAAGGGCACCGAGTATGATGTGAGTGCACTGAGGAAAACTTTTGAGTCACTCAATTTTGATATCATCATTCACCATGACATGACGAAGCGAGGAACGGAGTTTATTCTTGACAATGGTATAAATTGCCTATTTCACACACCCTTTTATTCTTAAGCATTTTCCTTTAAATAGAATCACAGTTTGACCATACTCAATACCACTGTTTTGTAATGTGCGTTCTTTCTCATGGTGAAGCAGACAGTAAGTACAAGACAACTTCCATGATACGAGTGCAACAAGTGTGACTAACATTGTATGCATTGACAACAGAGTTTTTGTGCATCGACAATGAAGGCATTAAATACGATCAAGTGTTTGCTAAATTCGACGGAGAGCACTGTCCTTCGCTGATTGGAAAACCCAAACTATTCTTCTTTCAAGCCTGTCAAGGTGATACGCACGACAGTGGAGTTCGTCTCCATGTGGATTCGACGCATTCACATGGCTTTCAAGAACACGGCTCGCTTATTCCTAAGCCGGACAACCCTCAAAGTCAGCCAATCACTGCTGATCAATTTGCATTTTACTGCAGTTACCGAAGTAAGTGGCTGGGCCGATCTATAAACGGACACTAAAAAAATACTTTTTTCTGGCAGGTTTTTACTCTTATCGCGATCCAGAAAAAGGATCCTGGTTCATATCTGAACTTACAAGTACGTTTGATACGCATTCCCACCAGGAAGATCTAATCAGCATGACCACCATGGTGCAGAAAAAGGTGGCAGAGAAAGAAGCTGCAAGGGTAACGACAAGGGGGCAGACAGGGATCAAGCAAATGCCTTTATATTTCTCAACTCTCTTAAAGAAGCTCATGTTTTCTTAGAGTTTAAGTAAGAAATATTTTTATTACACAAACACAAGATTTTTAAGTAATGAAAAATGTACAAATTCATTGTGAAACTTTTCAGAATAGGCTAAAAATGAAAGACTTGGACATCTTTCGATTGCTCACTAACAGCTGCTGACCGGTGACAAGACCAAGTTCGACCAGTGTCTTTGAGAGGTTCATTTGTACTTCCGGAAGAGAGGGCATGTACAGTGTTAGTTGGTTGTTTTCAGTAGTAGTAGTCAATGAAAGGGGTCCCTCCATGTCAAAGTGTTCTTGTATATGGTTCATAAGCTGCTGAAGTGTGAGTGACTTAGAAACCGGGAGAGTTTGTGGAAGATTACTGCAAACCAAGCAATCGGGATTGCGCTCTCCGGCGTAGGTGTAGGTGTATATTCCGTCGACGTCATTAAAAACGAGGTAATTGTTGAGGATTGGCGCCGAAGCTGTGGCCAATTTGAAGACTTCCGTGACACAGATTGAAGCAATAACGGCGTTTGTTGATGCAACAGCGGGAATAATGTGCTTCACAACGCCCTGTGTCAGGCGATAAGTGACGCCTTCGATGCTAAACTCTTTGGCTCGGTCGAGGCTTCGCTCAAAGATCCACTGAATATGAGCTGGATCATCGCCATCGACGCCTACTTCGCCAAATGGCTTCTGATTAGTCCATTCTACCAGGCGAATGTACTCTATACAATGTTCAGGAAGGCGAGGTCGCTGAGCAAGAGTGCACATAGGAAAATTGACCCGTGGCGGAAAAAGGTTGATGTTGCAGTCAATACAAGGAAAGTCCTGGCTGGGGATGATCACACGAGCGTTGCCCTTAAAGCCTTCTGTTCCACCGTCGACCATAGGAATAATATTGTCTAGGCCCCCGTCCATTGATGGTTCAAGTAAAAGGAATAATGATCGGTTCAACCATCGGCGAGGCTCAATTGCATCAAGACCAACAACAATGATGTTAAACTGACTGTAAAACAACTGGTCCTTGTCTTCAATTCGGCAATTGTGCGGAATCACTTTGCAGCCGGCAACGCGATTGTTGATGAATTCCGCTGCAACTTCTGCTTTGCTTCGACCAATATCTTTGGTGCGAAAGAGAAACTGTCGATTCAGGTTGGACAGATCGATGGTATCACAGTCAATGACGTGTATGTCGACAAAGCCCATCAAGGAGAGCCCTTTGAGGAGTTCACAGCCGAGACCACCCGCTCCGATGACCAGAATTTTCATGTCTTTCAGCGCCTGCATTCCGGTGGCAGGATCAAAGTCCTCCTGCACAAATGGGCCAACACGGGAGAGAACCTTGTTCAGGTGATTCCATCGTCGTGGTTTGGGTTGAGATTGAGACATTGTTGTTGGTGGGAGTATTTTCGCGACACCGGCAATTCTTCAGCTCTTTGCGTGACCACGAGTTTGCTTTCTCGGCGAAGAAGCAGAGCGAGAAGCAGCGTGAGAGGGTGAGCAATGTTGTTGTGGGACTGTGACTGTGCCATGCGCAGTACTGCCGTCAAAGGACAGTGTCCATCTGATGGATGATCCATCTCAGTTTGATAAGGTTGATGAGAGCCTGTATAATGGCCAACGGCCATTTCCATTAGATTTAATCTATCTACGCATTAACACCCCGGATAGAGCACTTCTTGACCAATGGCGCCGATGCGACCAATGCAACATCTGGAGCAGTTATTGAGCGTAGCTCACACATATATTCTCTCCCTCTTTTTCTCCTCAAATGAGTGTAAAAATGGGGACCCTGTTGTACACTGACTTGTCCAAATAACTTGACCATCAGTGGGTGAACATTAGTTGGAAGTAAAGTTACAACACAGCTTGAAATTAACCGGCATCTGATAAGGTCATCAGTTTATCAACTTTGAACTGTCGTAAGAGATGAGGGCGGAGCGTTCGAGTAGCAGCCAATCAAAGCGCTCGCTAACTTTTTAAATGCTCCTGCAAACTGACAACCTTCGGTGCCTGCTTCAACTGTCATCCATCAACACAACAGTCTCACAGCGACAAGTTCACACATTGACTTCGGGTTCCGTTACTTTGGCATCTTAACCCGAACTGCAAATTGTCATTTCCAAAAATGACAATGGTCGGCCCGCAAAGACATGCAATGGACCGTCCGAACATTGCCCTTGCCACCAGACTGTTTACTGAATCTACATTCAACTCGTCGCCCGCTCGTCAGCTTCCTATGAAAAATGAAGACAACTGCATTGAAATTGGCTACTATACGCACCAAAAGTCGCTGGGTGAGGGAGGCTTTGGCAAGGTGAAGCTGGCAACTCATCTAAAAACCAATCAAAAGGTGGCCATCAAGATGATGAACAAGGAGAAGCTTGGTGTATGTTATTATTTGCATTTTTATTCCACTCATTGACTCACATTGTTTATTTCGTTTTTAGAAAGATCTTCAGCGGGTACGCATTGAGATTGAGGCTCTCAAAGTACTTCAGCATGACAACATAGCCAAGCTGCTTCAAGTAATCGAGACCAAAACTGATATATACCTGATTCTAGAGGTAAAACCCTATTTGCCCCTCGTGATTGTTGTGTTTACGTCTGCCTAACAACTGGTCATTTTTGTTTTCTTTTATTACAGTATTGTAGCGGCGGAGAGCTGTTTGACTATTTGATCTCCAAGAAACGCCTCACGGAAAGTGAAGTTCGCGTCATAATGAGAGATTTGTTTGGCGTGCTGATGTTTATTCACGACAAAGGGTTCGCCCATCGTGATTTGAAGCCAGAGAATATTCTGTTTGATGGAAAGCACACTATTAAGCTAATTGACTTTGGTTTGGCTGCAAATTCTTCGGTAGTTTTACTTCTTGCACACTTCTTTATTTTAACTTCTTCTTTCTAATCTCCAGGAAAACAAGTCAGCCCTTGCTTTTCTCTCGACCTGTTGCGGCAGTCCTGCCTACGCAGCACCGGAGCTACTTCGAGGTAATACTTACTCAGGTCCTGCCGTAGATGTTTGGAGTGCTGGGGTGTTGCTCTACTCACTTCTGGTTGGGCAATTACCTTTTGACGATGAAAATATTCAAAACCTTTACAAAAAAATTCAGGTTGGTAAAAAAGGAGTTTTTAGTTTACTCTTTCTAATGTGACAACTTTCGTTTAGATTGGAAAATATATATTGCCTACTTGGCTAACTTCTGATGTTCGTGACCTCATCACTTCAATGCTCAAAACTAATCCAGCTGAAAGAATTTCGGTGTCAAAAGTGTTGGACCACAAGTGGATTAAGCATGGTTGCATTAATGCACCTAATCTGCTGGCTAAATCACTCATCCCAGCCGCTGAGTTTGACGACGAAGCTTTGCAGTGCTGTCGTTACATATTTCCTGAACTAACTGAAGAGCAATTACGAAACAAAATCAAGTCTTTCGGGTACCACACGGCTTCTTACTTGTTGCTGCGAAACAATGATAGCGGCAAAAAGGTATCATTGTGATCAAAGTAAGATTATTTGCGCATACTAACATACTTTGATTGCAGTTTGTCAAAGAATCGTATCAACGCAGCTCAGCTAATCAACAGCCTCAATCGTTCAACGGTGCCAACTCGCCTCGAGTGAATGCGATCAAACGAAAATTGGGATTGGAAATCGAAGCCAGTAGCTTGATTACACCAGTCAAGAAGGTCAAGGAACAAGCACCCACTTTTGTAGGCACTCCTTACCCGAATTTGGCCAATACAAATGTAGCCCCAAAACCGAATGCAGCATCTAAAGCAGTTTATCGTCCAAAGTTGATGGTTGCCATTCGCGATCCAAGCTCCTCACCACACACACCGGTGACTCCTCGACTGAACGACAAAGTAGCTCGGCGAATCGTTTCACCGAAGATGAAAACTAACGAAAATCGTTTCGAAAACAAGATTGAAAACTCGCCCGCTAACTCGCCTGCTGTGTGCATTAAAAGTCCATTGCGTGAAATTAACAACCATAACGTTCTTTCTTCTCCTATTCCGCCACCGCCAAAAACGCCGGTCAACATGAACAAGAAGCCTCTCTTTAAAAAGTCCACTTCAAAGAAATCCTTGCTTAAACGTATAATGGCATCTGCCACGCCTGCCAAGTCGAACGTCCCGCGTAAATTAAACGTCGCAACACACTCCAATAACATAACAATGACTTCATTTCAAGAGCCTCAGGAGTGCATTGATCGCCTCGTCGACAAGTTAACCACAAAGGGAGTGCAATGCAAACAGAAAGAGTATGGAACAGTGTTCACGCCGTCTCCTAAGTCATCCATGTTCAAAAGGCTAACTTTTGTGGTGCGCAAAAACTTCACACCTTGAGTTTTTATTCACTTTCATTAACCCATTTTTTGTAAAATTATTTTTCAATGATGGTGCTGATTTTTTAAATTATTTTCATCAAAATAAGTCACAAGGAGTACCTCCAATTTCTTGCAACACTATACTACCTATTCACTTTGTGTACACTTTCAGTTGTTTGCGCACCCAAAGTTAGGCTTTTGTTCATGGATGGAACTTGGTGGGTAAAGTTAAAAAGTGGCTAATTTGTTTTTTGTTTATCCTTACAGTTTTTCTCTCAAGTGTACCCTTGACAATAAGATTCACTCGGCGCTAAAGTTTGACTTGGAGATATGTCAGCTCAATGGTTTGTGCGTGATTCATCGAAAACGACTCAGAGGTGATGCTTGGAACTACAAAAAAATTTGCGAGCTTATTCTTCAAATAAGTAACGAGCAGCAGCTGGCTGCTCTTACCGGATCCGAAAATGCTAGCTCTTCATCTGCCGGTACCACGTCCTCTGACCCTCCGCCGACTAACTTTATAACTAGCACTTCATTGTAACTACATTTCCCATTATCCAATGTTCGCCCCAAGAAATAACCGATTTTGTTGTGACACATGAATTAACTTCATCGAATATCTGTAATCACTCTATCTTTTTACCCCAAATCCACTTTTATTTTCATCAGTATTATGCATATTTTTATATTGTATACATTTTAAGATGCATAGATGACAGATAATAATTTTCATCAACTTGTATATTATTCACAAAAAATCAGCAAAATTAGAGTACAAGTTGAGCCTAATAAACCTATGATTGCATGACTTTACAATATAATTTAGTAACTTTATTGTTAGTTTATTAAAACGGTGATTCACACAGGTGATTCCAATTTACGATTGTGCAACTTTTTCTCTGGGCCAGCTCGGGGCGGACTTCAAGAGACGGAGATTGCATTAGCACAGTACTGCACACTACTGTGCACAGGTGATACTTTGCGCCTGCCCACTTTCAGCTCAGCATCAGGCGTGAGGCACTGCCTGACTATTTTCGCCATGCTAACCGCTTTTGAGTCGCGCCAATCAAAACATGCCGATTGCTAATTTAGCATTGTGCCGCATTAGAAATCTGCACTTTTTGCTTGAAAACCATCAAAGTGACATCCATTTTATTTATTGTGTTGGTCTAAAATGGCCACAACACTTTTAAACTAAAGTGACCGAGAAACAGAACTTTCAGATGTTGACTATTTCCACCAGAATTCTAATTCCAAGCCGAACAATGCAAAGTGTGAAATTAAGCACCTACAATTTAGTGCTACCAACATTTGACAACCGATTCATGTTTCAAGTCTAAATCTTTCAAGATTGTGCTTAATTTTTAATTGGCATATTGGACAACAGTAAAACCGCAATGGCGGTTTCAAACTACTAGTTGTCATCCATTTTTGTTTGAGTCCTGATTATTATCGTCACATTAGATTGTCCAACATCTGATTCCTGACAACACTTGCAAGGGCCGTCGAGCCTGCCCATACCATTTTTAAAAATGGATCCTGCACAACAAAACAAGTATGAAACGGAGCCTTGGAAGCAGGCAAAGTTGAAGGTGATGGAATATGTAGATATCATCAAGACCCAGCTTAGCACTCAGCTAAGCAAAGAACAGGGAGACGAACTGATTCTCAACTTGATGGACATTAATGAGAACCTAGGGGTAAGTTTTTATAAGTTGTTTAAAAATTTTAATAAAAAAATATTTATTTTTAAAGAATGTGATGTTGCTTCCTGAGTTGCTCTCTCTGTTCTTCACAAACACATCGGATATCATGCTCGATTATCTATATGCAGAGCCAAAAGGGTTTATTGCCCAAGAAGCATGCTACCAAATTCGCAATGCACTTCTCTCCATTCTTCGTGGTTCAATCAATGAACCAAAACTCAACATCAGCAAGCTGATGACTGTACTTCTTGATGTCATAGAGGTACTGTCTTTTTAATTTAAAAGCGTTTTTTATTACTAACAATCTCATTTTTTAGAATGACAATGAAAAATGCGCTCTAATCGCATATCAAATATTTCTGGAAGTTATTCGAAAATATCCTGGAAGGCATTACGAAGACGTAAGTTTTTACTTATACCACTTCGTATAACTTTTTATAGTGAAATATGATTTAACGAGAAGCGAACTGAGACTCTTATTGACTTGATAAGATTCAAAGATTTTTTATTAAACTAAATGCTTTTAATATATGCGATGTATGACTTTAGAAAGGAGATCTTGAAAAATAGGAATTATGCACGCAATTATTAACAATCTACTTCTGTTTGTTTTGTACTTTCAGGCAAAGAAAACTTTGAACATTTTCCATAAAGCAACCTCAGATTTTCTTAAAAATGTTCCCAAAATACTAGGCTCTCCTCGGCCTAACTCGGAATTGGATGAACTTGATATTAAGAAACTAGTAGACGAGGTCTTTATTTCTACGCAATTTGTGATACAAGGAAATAAAGCTGAGTTTATACCTCGTGGAATGCACTCACTTAAGTTTCTTTCTGAAATACCAACTGGAAGTTTATTAATGAACAATCTCTACAAGGAGAACACAGAAAATATAGTGTGGGAGATTGTAGAAATGGCAGCGGAAATTATTTCAACTCATCCAACTGAAGAGCAGCGCTCAAACCCGCATTTTTATCAAGAATGCTATGTTCAATTTTTTCAAATACAAGTAAGTGTCTACTTTAATTGGTTTTTAAAAAAACAACCATTTTATTAAAAATATTTTTACTTGAACAGACAAAATTCACAGCATTTGTCTTACACATGTACAAAAAACCGGAGGATCAAAACAGGATGGACTCGTTTTTTAAGCCTGATAAGATTCCGCAAATATTCTTAAACCTTCTGATCAATTGCCCTTCTCACGTTCCTCAAACTCGAAGAGAGATTATTCAAACCATGCGCAACTTTATCTTCCACTGTTTCGATCACCGAAAATACTTGGCTTCTCAAATCGAATTGTTTATCGATGACAAGGTTCTTCTTGGATCTGGTTGGACTTCACATGAAGCACTTCTATCAACGACTTACACACAGTTTTACGACGTGATTCATCATCTTCGAGACCAACTTTCTATGAAGCAAATCGTGCATATTCTCAATCATTTTTCCAAAAATTTGGTTTTACACGAGCCTACTCTTAACGCCAGTTATCACATGCAGACAATCAGACTTCTTATGGGTCTA
>JAALOO010000484.1_pt1 | contig 35870 bp, 22 predicted proteins | sample 7257641 | NCBI WGS metagenome assembly JAALOO01 (sample SAMN14085613, study PRJNA598686) | mite metagenome | biome: ENVO:01001000; feature: ENVO:01001002; material: ENVO:01001226; isolation source: single female mite from University of Michigan culture on fish food culture... ...
CTCTCTCTCTCTCTCTCTCTCTCTCTCTCTCTCTCTCTCTCTCTCTCTCTCTTGCCCTGATGGATCAGGTCAACTGTTGTGCCACCACCATATGGTAAACAGTTGGTGGAAAAAGCAGTGTGTGTATATGATAGCTAATGGCCAAACTGAACCAGTGGCTGGGCGATAAGTGTGGCGTCACTAGCAGGAAAGTAGAAATCGATGGCTCGATTAATCTCATGCACATCACAGACACGCACAATCATAAAACTGTACATGCACATGTACTCTTGTCGTTGAACAGTTTGCTTTTGACAATTTGTTCTAAATGAGCACCGACAACAATTACAATTGTAAAGTTATAAAGCTCACTATTTAGAATCAATCATTGTACAGAAGAATATTACAAGACAATGTGCAATTTTTGTTGCTGGGGAAGGCGAGATAGACTGCAGCCACAACTGAAAAAGAATCTAAAAAATCAGTCTGCCAAGACATCGAAAGTTAAAGCACCAACAAAAAAGCAAAGCAAAGTCATCGCCTCCAAAGTACCATCAACTATACCCTCCGATGATAACTTACTAGCTGACCTTCCGAGCAGTAGTGTGCAGACGATTCAAATTCCAGGCTCGGGGTTGCAGCCAGTTGAAGATTCAAACATTTTTAAATGGAAACAGTTTAAGGATAAGGTAGAGTCGTCGGTGAAACGTATGAAGTTGAGGCTTTCACAACTAACCAGCAAAAAGAAAGTGACAGAGGGGAAAACAGAGAACGATTCACCGGAAGAGGAAGACACAGAAAAGGTTCATCGACACTATCTTTCTCCTCTATGTTTTGGATGTCAAGGTCGACGGAGGTCTCTTCGACCCAGATCCAAGCACAGTCCACATCAGAAGAAAAAGAAGAAAACACCCAAAACTCCTGTTGGTCACCGAGAAAAAGAAAACAGAAAAAAGACCAAAGACAAAACTTCTCCACTGACACCATCCAGCCATTCACCAAATCAACCATTGATCTCTTTCAGCAGTACTCCCAGTACGAACGACGCTGTGTCAAAGCTCAAAACTGCTAAAGTGCCCCACAGCGAAGGTCGTCCCGTAATCAAGCCGACAAGTGCAACTTCACCAACAACTGAACCATTTGCTAGTGATCAGAAGAAGCCATTGCAAAAGTTTACTGCAGGTTTGGATTCAGAAAGTAGTAGTAAAAGTATTAGCAGCAATCAATCAGACTGGGATGGCAAATACTACTCCAAAATTGACTCAGAAAACACCTCAAGTCACACCTAATCTGGAGAACTGGCTTGAAAACGGACGCCATCAATACTGTTTTTAGAAACTCACATTAATTCGAACTGTTTACATTGTTGGATAAATGTTATTCACACCGAATAAATTGCATCGTCACCAGTATTTGTCGATTCATTTCGACGGCATTCAGTTCTCCACACTCAACTCGCATCTCTCGGAAAGAACCATGGGAAATTGCTGCTTCCCTCAGGGAACCTCTGACGACAGTGTCGCCAAGTCGAGTGACAAGTCCGCCTGCACTGGCAACTCCCGTCTTGCTCGTGCCTCAAAGGCCACACTGGAGCACTTTCTGACGCAGGAGGAGCGCACAGAGATTCTGGCCAACCCGAGCATATCCATTCCACTGCGACTGCTGCTCAATGCGCCCTTTTGCACCTTTTCTGCCTTTAGTCAGAACATCTACCTCACCGGCATTGGCGGGGTCACCATTGAAAACTTGAAGCAGTTTAACATTAAGGTAGAAAAAACAGCTTACTGTGACAACTTTTAAACCTCTCTATTCCAACACCAGTGCCTGGTCAATGTTGCCGAGGAGATTCCCTCCGTCCCGCGAGGTAATCAACATTCGTCGCTCATTTGCCACAAGTTTCCAGTCAGTATTCCATTTTTGTTGTATTTTAGTAACTAAAAAAAGTTTTGTTGCAGTTTGTCGACAACTACACTTTCCAAGTGGGCTCCCACCTAGACAAGGTGGTCAATGCGATGCACAGCGCTCTCAAGGAAAAGGACGGCAACTGCGTGGTCTACTGTACCGCAGGCATGAGTCGCTCGTCCACCGTTGTCCTTGGTGAGTCGTTTCCTTGAGATGGCCCCTTCTCTTACACTACACTATTTGCTTGCAGCGTACGCCATCAAGCACATGCACAAGAGCCTGAAGGAAGCCTTTGACTCGCTACAGGATGCCCGAAACTGTGCCCGACCGAATCTGTCCTTCTTCAAGCAGCTGGTGAGCTTTGAGAAAAAGTGCCGTCAGACGAACAGCGTCCGAATGGTTCAGGAGCCGATGAACATGGCCGCCGATGCAAAGAAGAAGAAGAAAAGGGGCGCAGGCGCCGAGCCGACCATCGAGGTGCCCAACTTTTACCGGAAAGAGTACCCGCAGCTGTTTAAGCTCGAGGTGAACGAAGCCCTTGCCGGCAACTGTCCGATGGTCAAGGGAATGAGCGGCTCTGCGAATTCAGTTGGCAGCTCAATGGCGGCGTCCAGCTCTGCTGCCAGCCAGGCCACAGAGAGCAAGGTGGCCTCCAAGCTGGGCGACCAGGACCAGGGGCAGGTGTACACGACGCACGAGTTGAAGCCATTCGTCCTCGACGATGTCTCCTACAAGGACCTGCTCGCCGAGCTGCGCAAGCTGCGCACTCGAAAGCCAAAGCAGAAGAATGACAGCAACTCGGCCCCCTCTCGTCCTTCCGCTAGCAAGTCTTAGTGTGGGTGTGTGTCACACTTAGGGATTCACTGTTTTGCAGCAACTTTGAAGCAAAAAGCACTATTCTCTTTCATTTTTACCCAAAAAGTGTAATCACTCTTTTGAGCAAGTCAATTTATTGACCAATAAAAATTTTCCAACAAAAATTGTTACAAAAATATACTACGGGACATGTTACTCTCAAAGCCGGTTACGTCTATGTACTGAAAAACATTGACAATACTAGCTAAAGAGAGAGAGAGAAGAGTTATTTTAAAGAAATCGAGAGATATGGTGTAAAAATTGATATTGCAATCTGTTATGATGACGATGATAAAGGTAAACGTAGATAAAATTTTAAGTAATAAAAACTTATGTAAGGTTAAGTGATTCACAACTCGAGAGGTATTCCATGTTTTCCTTTCCGTAATTGTGAAAATGAAGACTTGTGTGGAACAAAACTCAATATTGATGTAATGTAGACAAACTTGTCAATAAGAGTGCTTCGATCATTGGCGTTCACTTCAAACAGCTTCACCTTTTCTCTTTCCGCCCAACTCTGGGCTTCAATTCGATTCACTGTCTCATTGGTCATCTCCATTCGGTGGGCAAATAAAACAACGGGTATCTACAAGGCGAAAAAATCAAAACAAGTCATTGGAGACAACTGTCAATAAAAACATTCTTTCATTCTTTCATCTTACATCTTTTTTCTCTTTAAACCGGTCAATGTTCTTTTTGATTTCGTCAACTTTGGCGAATGAGCTGCGATCATGGGATGCATACACCAAAATGAACGCCTGTAAGGAGTGATTTTTAATTCCCTTTAGAGATTGCTTTCAATTAGAAATTTCCGTAAACAAATACTCACATCACAAAAGGACAAGTACATTTTCAGTGCATCAAGATCAAGTTTCGTCTGCCGGAAAATGAAGAGTGTTTTGGTTAGTATCATTGTTATCACCCTTTTCCTTCACTTCTCTGTCACCTACAATACCGCCATAATCGTAAAAGTACACCCTCTCCCTGGTCTTGCGTTCGGTGTCAATCAGCGCACAGTATGTGTCCTCAATAGTGGGCTCATACTGCGTCATCAGGCGGTGTCGGTTGCCGTAGATGGCTTCCTCGATGATGGTTGTCTTGCCGGTGGCGGGGGCACCAAGAACCACCACTTTGTACAGTGATTTCATCAGTGCTAATCGAAGTTGATGTACGAGTTGGGTGACAGAAGACAGTCAAACACTCACATACACACACTGTCTGAAAACAACACACAAAATAATCTAAAGTGCAGCTGTACACTTGGCCTACTGCCTCACCTTCAGCAGAATTACTCTGTGCACTAGCAGTGTGCTGCAATCTGTTGATGCATCATTGCAACTTCCATTGAACTCACTTGGCGCTCAAAGGTGCAGGCTATTTCAGCCGCTGTGATTCATTACCACGGCGGAAAGTGGAGCAGCTCTGCTTGAAGGTGCAATGGAGTGACCCTCTTTTACCGGTAGTAGGACATCACTTTTTGGGTAAAGTGAACGTGTCAATGTGTCAATGTCAACGGACAGTAGCACCTGCACCACTTGAGAGGAGGCTTAGCAATTGGCAGTGACGTTGACAACTCCTAAGCAGTGATGTGTTCTTTTTGATCTGCCGCCATCTGATTGACATTGCATTTTTAGGTCGGCATAGGTGTGTGTATGTGTCATTACCGACGAGCAGGCTCATCTTCTTGCTGCTGCTTTCCCTTTCCTTCCTCTCTGGTCTTTTATTGCATTGCTATTTATAGGCCACCGGTGGTGAAAGTGATGAGCCATCATTGTGCAACCCTGGTAGTCGTAGTGGATAGCCGCCAGTGAACAGTACTGTCTCCGGAGAGCATCTGACAGCTCGGCAGTGATTTCGCCGGACGATGCTTTAGCAGCCAGCGACGGCGGTGTTGGGCACTGTTGCCGGCACTAATCAACGGATGGCATCACCATGACGATTCAGGCAGTGGCATGTGATTCGTCCGCTGCTGTGATTACTGCTGTGACCAGCAGTTGTCAGCCTATTATGAGATGGTAGATAAGATTACCGATGGCAGTGCTAGCCTCGCTCGATAGCATCTCATTCTCGGGTGCTCGGCTTGAACAGGTGGAGCAGTGTAGAGCACGTCGGACACAGGGTTGCAACGAGACATGGTCGGCGAATATGCGATTTGCCGCTAGCTGTAGTCATTCCATGTGTGTGTATGTGTGCGTCCTCCATCACTTTTACCAGACACAGTGACAGCTAGACAGTCAGACTTCAGAGTGACACACACCCACACCTCTGTGCGATGCAACGGCAATCAGCAGCTTTAAGACTAAATGAACTCTCAACAAATACTGCTTCCTTTTTGCCTCTTCTTTTGGCTGTCTGACCATCAGGACTACAGATGACCACTTTACGGATGGAATTCACATGCTATCTCACCTGCTTCTTGGCCGCCCTGTTGCTGTTTGGTGGAATGGCAGAGGCCACTGGAGAACCACCTCCTTCGCCCCCATCTTCTTCATCTTTTCCCTGTCTGAGCAATTTGCCTTATGACTTTGTCAACATTGACCGTTTCACCGACAACATGTGTGCCCAGTGTCTGTGGTACATGGCCGGCAGTGAGGCGCCGTGGCACAACTTTGAACAGGTTCATCAGTGGAACGTCGTCTACAACCACAGCGACACAATCAACGTGCTGCTCTGCAATCCCGACTGTCACCCCTTTCGCTACGAGGATCTCAAACAAGTGGACCAGGAAGGTCTGCTGACTCACTCAAATCACTCCATTGCGGGCGAATTTAAGTCCGCCTACTACCTGGTATGAACTAGATGCCTTCTACTTTAGAGGTACAACCTGTCAGCATGTGTGTGTTAATGCTCTTGTTAAATGGTAGGATTTGCTTTTAGATTGCTGTGAACAGGCACGCCAGTGCTGCGCTGACATGACACAAATGACTGCGGATCAGGGGGAAAACAAGGCAGTTCAGTCCACTGTTGCCACTCAACAACAGCAGCAACAGCAGCATCTTTCTCATGCAAACCACTGTCCTGCCAAATGGGACGGTTTCATGTGCTGGAACGCCGCCGAAGCAGGCACCACCGAATTCAAAACCTGCCCCGGAATGACGTACTTCACCCTAGGCTTGAAACCGACCACCTGCCGCAATGAGATGGCCAGCAAAGAGTGCTGGGCCAACGGCACCTGGGCAAAGATCTGGAAGAGCTACGCACTGGCCAATCAAACTCGCCTAGTGCAGGAGGAGTACACCAACTACTTTCGCTGTTCGACGCCCGGTGCGACGCACAAGCTGCGCTTTATTCGCACCTCTATCGGCGTCTACTTTGTCTCGCTGGTGCTGACCATTGTCGGTCTGCTGCTAATCACTCGTTACGGCACAAAGAAGCAGCCTACTCTCAGTTACATTCACATCAACTTCCTCATCTCACTCATCTTTACGTCGGTCTTTTCACTTTGCGTCTCCTTTTTCATCAAGGAGAAGCACTATCTACTCAATTCAATGATTGATAAAAAGTAAGACTATAGATCAGTATTGCTTTGTACTTTATATTTATCACCATTTTTAAACAACAGTCCTCCCTGGTGTCGAATACTGCTGATGCTGCAAAAAGCCGCTCGGCTGGCCAACTACTGTTGGATGCTCAACGAGGGCATCATTCTCTGGCTTATGATTGTTTTGCCCTTTCGAAAGTGGGCCAACATGGTCAAGTTTCTGCTGATTGGCTGGGGACTGCCTGTGGTGGTCATGACCGCCTACACAGTAGTGCATCTCAATCCAAAGTTCAACAATAGCTGCTGGACAAAGTCAATGGGCTACTGGGAGCTGCTCTACAACATCCCGCCAATCAGTTTTATTCTGGTGAGTTTTGTACAGAATGTGAACATAATTTAAACAATCTGTTCTATCAGATAAACATCGTTCTTTTGGTAAACATGACCTACATCATGTTCAAGAAGCTTTCCTCGTCAAATGACACTCACATCAAGTCAGGCCTTCGAGCGTCTCTTTTTCTGGTGCCTGTCTTTGGCATTCAGTACGTCTTTTACATTGTCCCCTTTGATCCATTTGAGTCCTGTGCGACCTATCTCTTCGTCATCCACTACGTTCTCATTATCACAGAAGCACTGCAGGGCGCCATGGTGGCCACCATCTTTTGTTTCTTCAATAAAGAGGTACTTGGCAAAGAGTTTAGGCAACACAATTTAACTATTACCATTACCAATAGATTCAAGAGAATATTCAAAAGCAATTCAAAAAGAAGCGGTATTTTCGCTACGGCGACAGCGTCCACCACACTGAACGCCATGAGCTGAGTGGTGCAAAGAGATCTCGCAAACTTCACTCACAAACCTCCACCACCTCTTGCTCACCGTCCACGTGAGTGCCACTCATCAGCATGCAAACTCAGCACATCATCGTCCCACAATCGCACCACTGTTCATGTTGTTTAATTACCTCATTGCCTGCAAATGCATTTCCATAATTTCAATAACAATAAGCGGCAGTGCCCTGCTTTTTCCTCATCGGCACAGCAAAACATTGAAAACGTTTTCGTTTACTCGATGACGGTGAGAACTGCCGACTGCTGCTGTAAAACAAAGCCTGTTGCCACAACAATGACGACCACTGGTTGGTCGGTGGCCATTTCCCAGAACAGCAGCAGCAGCAGTAACTACAGCAAAAAATTCAGCCATAAATTACGATGCATATTTTTTTCTGCCTGCTTCACAGCTTGTTTTTTGTTGCTGACTGGCGCCAGTTAACTGCCAATCTAAAGTCGTGCCATCATAGCGAATAACTATCCTTAAGCGACAAGTTTGTGGTACCAAAAGAGAAGAGCAAAAAGAAGTCGTCTCCTTTGTTTGTTCATCTTCTTAGCAGTTCACCACCAGTCTTGTCACCAAAAGGAGAGTTCACATAAATAATGGTATTAGTGAAGGGATTCAAATGCAGAGATTGCAAATGGGCAAAACCTCTCTATTAAGTTGGAGTCAGTTTATGAGTTTGTTCAGACTGACGGCAAAAAGGCTCATGAATTTCTATCGATTCACACACACGCGCGCACACAGTGCCTGGTCGAGAGAATCAGTTTTTGTAATCCATTAATTTATGCGATCAATGTGCATGTGGTGGTGGTGTGAATGTGCTCTTGTGCCCTTGAAGTGCCCAAAGTGCTCCTTTCATTTCTACCTCTCTGTCTTGTTCTTGGCGCGATTTGCTTTACTTCTTTTGCTTGTCTTGCCTCTACTATAATAAAACAATTAATAGACTTTTTTACTTTTAAACTGTTCCTTGGTTTTATATATGGAAAACAATAAGAACATGAAAAATGATCAGACAACCAGTTGAAGTGCACCTTGTTGCTCGGCAGCAACCAGTCATCAGACAAACAAAACCGACACGCCACATAAACAGTTGACCTAATCGGTGTATTGTGTTTGCTTGTAAGTGTTCCACACCAGCAGAAGCAATTATCTAATTTCGAATTATTCTTTTTGAACTTTACGCTCTACCGACAGCGTCAACGGTCATTTTTGGTAAAGGTGGTGGTTGCAGTGGTAGTGAATTTCCAATGAACATGGCCTTCACAATGCGTGGGGCATAATTTATGAATCGGAGAAAGCTAAAGCTTAAACCACACAAGTTAACTAGCTAATGCCCAGTTAGTGCACTAGTAGACACTGGTACCACCAGACCAATCTTAACTAAGTCACTCGCTCACTCATTCAGTCTTCAGCCTTTCACTGACTTTACTATTCTCTGCTTCTTTTCCTCCTTCTTCTTTTCCAATTGCCTTTATGTAAACTCATAACTCACTGCGGTAATGAGGCCACAGACTGAATGAGGCACAAAACGGCAAGGCAATCGACTATCTCCCTCTGTGTCTTTGGTGTCTCTGCACAGATCAACGGTAATGTGTGGTAAGTGGTGATGGGGATGGTGCGGCTGTTGCTGGTACCCCGTTCTAGTGATCAGTTGCTTGCGTGACTCTCTCCCTGACTGTCTGACTGCACTTAGATCAGCCGACGAGCTAAGAGCCAGACAACCCTAAATCTGCGCCAGCTGCAATCCACCCAATTATACTGTCGCCTATCATTTTCTCTGCTTTTGCTCTGCATTCTGGCTTCACTGGTGGCTTCAGTGATCACACAAACGGCTGCACTGAGTGCCAGTGGGCGTCACATAGTGAGCATCACCAAATGTGAGTCTCTGTTTCAAGTTACTGCCTCAAGTTCCGTTGGCGAGTTCATTTGCCACTTAGGCAGCTTCTGGCTATCACTTACTAATTGAGGCAGTGTCTTTGCAGTAGCGGCACTTTCCTCTCATTCTCTCCTTCTTTGCTCGCCGCAAATCGAAACCGCAATCTGCGCGCACTGATCGATCAAATCGCCCCCTTGCTGTCTGACCCTGCGACCCACCGATGGCAATCGTTGTGGTCACTGCCACCGCCGCCACCACCACCGTCAGCACTACTTCTTGTCAATTCACCTGTTGTGTCTATGCCCACCGATTGACTCATCTCCGCCGACTGCACAGAAGAAGAAGGAGAGCGATCCCATTGCCGTCTGCTCTGTTTCCCTCGCTCTCACTCTCCTTCGATCGAGTCCCGTGCGGCACATTGGCATTCGGCGACGTGGTTCTTCCTCACCAGCCTGCCGCAGCCAGACACGACTCGGAACGAACGGTTCTACTACTATTCGGCGTGGCCATTACTACTGCCATTACTACCATTTCACTATATCTCCGCACATACGCCGTACACATCTCAACTGGGAAGAGTGTAGTCTGCAGCCGCCACTAGCACTCCACTTGCACTACCACCACTGCAGAGTGACTGGCTAATTAACTTGAGCAGTTGAAGCCGTTCACTAGTGTCTGCACAGACTGACTGAAAAACTCATCTGTCTCAGTGTGTCGCGCGATTCGCGACTGTGCGCGCCATTCTCAAATCGACAGTAGTGCCCCTTTCACAGTAGTGCACTTTCTGAGCTTTGAAGATATATAAAAATTGCATCCTTCGGCAAGCAATCGCATTTTTGAAAAAATTTGCAACTTTGATTTTTTCTCATCTTTCATCGTCAATTTCATCATCATCATCATCAGCATAACCCCCTACTTTATCAGCACTGGTCATCGGTGCTAATGACAGAATTACCACAATCTCACCATCTGAATTGCAGCTTCTCAGTGACAACACTTTAGCGCGTTATTTATACTCAGCAACATCACAACTTTTTTTTACATTCTCTGTTTCACTGTTTTTGCACACATTTTATTTGCAGTAAAGTAGACAAGGAAGTTGACAAAGAAAACGGAAAAAAAGAAGAAGAAGAGGCACGCATCAGCGGCTGAGACAATTTTTGCAACGGCAAATTTAGAGCAAACAAACATCAAAATCTGCGGCACTGTCCAAGAACACACCGCAAAGCGTCGCCTTTGAGAACAGACTGTCGGCAATCATCGACAAGCACCGAGGAGAGTGGCGGCAGTGATGCACCAGGCGGGTGCCTCTTGCAAATAATCCGTGACAGGCGTCTCGTAGAATCAGCAGAATGCCACCAGTAGCTCCAGTAGCTTCCCCGTTCACCAGTCGCCGGTCTGCATGTCTACTACTCCTGAACGAACTTGCCTCGCAAGACATTGTCAGCCATCATCAGCATCAGCAACCGCATCCGTATCATCATCACCAGGAGAACAGTTCATCTCCATTCATCGCACTTAGTGCTTTGCTGTGCCAAGCATCACCAGTGCGGCACCAAGATTGTTTTTGCTAATTCTTCACACAAACTTCTTCTGCCCTTTACCATCTTTCTTTTTGGAACTATTTTTAAAACACCAAAGTAAGTGTTGTTTTTCACATTTATTTTTCGCCTTTTTGTGGTGGGTTATTTTACCAGAAGGAGAAACTGTAGGCATATCAGGTTCCAGTAGTTGCTTTGAGTGCTACCATATCGCTATTTGCGCCCATGAGCTTAGGAATAAACACAGTCAGGTGCTTTGGCAAAAAAAATATGATTTAGACGTAGATTTTTAGACAGGTTTGCTACTGCTTGCGCCGAATGACATTCAATGTGGTGGTGGTGTCTCCTGCCTTCAGGCTAGGTCTGTTGGGAGGCAAGTACAGTAGCAGCAACAGCAGCTTTTTGACGAGCCCATTTCACTTAGGCAAATGTCAGCCTTATCGGATACAATGACAGCTTCCACTGACAAGCTTTGTATATGTTCTTATCTTCCATGCAGAACACAACAACAACAATTCTTGCGAGCGCCTCTTTAGCCTCTTTTCTTCTTGTCGACAATTCCAAGTTCACCCAAAGCAACTCATCAACTTCTCAAAAGTAGTTTTCGCTCGTAACCCGATGACTCGATGAACTCGACACGATTAAAAGCGCCAAAAGTGGCACTAGAAGGGGCATCATCAGCAGATTGGAGATATGAAACGAAACTGTCGCTGGAATTAAAGCAAAATTGCCAAATTGTCACAAAATTGTCAGACAGTTTGGTGGTCACTGTCAGTGGAACCCTTCAATGGCGCCTCCAAATGACCCTCACGACCATAGTTCTCATTGCACTGTGGACGCAATGCGTCACTGCAAATAAACATGACACCGAGTCACACTACAGATCACCCCATCACTACTCAAACGAATCCTCATCTTTTTTTGAGAATCTCATTGATGACGACTACAACGATGACCGGTCAGCATTGACGAGGAGTCTCACCGAGACGGTGCCCATTGCCACGGACGATGCTAGTCATCTCCTAAACCTACATTTTTCTACTAACCAACTCATCAGCAGTTCGCCCACAAGTTCTCTGTCAATTGAAAACACGGAACGAGTGCTGGCGACGGACCACTACCGATACATAAAGAACCACTTTTCGTGTTCAGTGCCACGGCCAAAGCTGGTCAAGGTGAAGGATCTTCACAATCTCAACGAGGAATTTATTCCCAGGTACGTGAGAAAAAGAGGAAGAAGGGGCAATTAGGGCAGACCTTTTGACAGGCAATAAACAATAGAGTGTGTCTAGGAAACATCTCAATTTGTGCTAGCACACAATTGGAGGCAATTAACAAATAATGAGTGGCACCGACGAGGTGGTGCCAGTAATGAATTGATTACCATACTGATGTGTTTGCCTAAATGATGGCTGTTTGATCGTGATTTGCTCGGTGGTCGAACAAACTCTAAGACGCTGAGTTTGTCCTGCTGAACGCGTGTGCGCTTCTACCGCCAGGAAGAGAAAGAGAGAAAGCGAGTGAGACCACACGCAAAGGGAGCACAGTGAGCAATGCACTACACTTCCCTGCACTAGGCTGTTCATTCGTGCCCAATTAGGACCACTGCACTGCAAACTTTGACTGTACTAATTAATGACCAATTCTGTTCTACTACCACAACTGTAGGTGCACAGTACTTCATCGCTGCGACGACGAGACGGGTTGCTGCGAAAATCCGTGAGTAGGAGAGGGGAGTAAAAGTTGCTGGAAATAAAAAACGCTGACCGCACCTGTTGCACTTTTTTGTTTCTTTTTTCTTTTCAAACACTACACAGAACACAAAAATGCGAACCAGAAAGAACCGAACTGGTAGATCTCTACTTTTACGTCCGCCTGAACACTGTCAACAACGTGACGGGCGGAAACAACGTGGAAGTGACCAAGCTGCGCTTTCTCAACCACACCAAATGTGCCTGCAAGAGCATCAACAACAAACCGCGCAATCTGCAGCCAACGAGGAGTCCCATCAAAACGTATGTCACCCAGAGACCCAAAGAGCAGCAACGCTACCACTCGGAGCGATCCACTTTGTACGGGGGCGGAGAAAAGACGCGCCACGACATTCACCAAAAGTGCAAGAATGTAATAAAGCACTGTCCGGAGCCGTTTGTAAAGCGCTTCCGAGAAGTGGATCGACGCTGCGTGTGCGAGTGCTTCAGCAGCAGCAGCACCAGTGAGCGCGCCTACGATCTGTGTCAGCGAATCAAGAGCGGCACTGCCCAATTGGAAGAGACCTGGGCCAGATGTGTGCGCAATGCAAGCTGTGCCAAACCAGAGTGCAACATCAACTTTGACTACAGCGCAGAGCAGTCAGGATGCCTGGCAATGAACACGGCTACAAAGCACCACCAGTTTAGACAGCACCATCACCGACACCATCACCACCGCCACCACCACCACCGACATCGCCGGCATCCGAACCATCTGCAGCAACTGCTTCAATCGTTGCAGTCTCGCCACCAGCATCCCCAGCACAACCACAGCCAGAAAATGTCTTCAGAAAGGCTCACCGACGACTCTGACTCAGATTTGCAGCATCATCTCTCCACCGACTGGTCCGATTAGTCATCATCGTAGTCCATCGATTGCTTTTTCCACTTTTTTGGTGCCATATGTATGTTTCAACAACGAGGCACACAAACAAACATAAACACATCTTAACATCATCTTATTTGTCCTATTTCGAAGCAGTGTAAACACAAATCAAACTTACACCCCACACAAACACGAAGACCACTTTTTATTTATTGGCAACAGTGTTTGCCAATGCTATTTTTTTCAAACACGTTTTCATGAGCTTTTTTTGCAAAATGGCGACAATGTACATAGACTGATCTTTTAAAAAATGTAACATCACCGGTAAAACGGAGTAGCATAATAATTTACATTGTTAATAATAAAATTTTTGCTGAAATTACAAACAATACATTGTTGCAAGCTAAAATTATTCATCTTCAATAGAGCAAATGCATAAATTCCCGCAGACAAGCCCATTTCTTTCGCATCAAAATTCGGTCTCAGTGATGCAGCACACAATGGTGGCCACTGTGCGATACAAGTGCAAGAGCATTGTGCAACGTGTATCTTTTTCTCCTCCTTCTCTGCCTATTATTCAGAAGCATGTTCAGCTTCTTCTCATGAATTTAAATGTGCAGTAATGAGCCACCCACAAACTCATTAGCATTAGACATGCACATCCTTATCCTCATCACCCTCACCCGACAGCCAATCTCTGATTGGAAACCAATCGTAGATGATGCTGCTGTAAGCCCTGGCAGTGGTCAGTCAGTAAGTGAGGCACGCCGATTCCAAATAAGGCTTTGGTAGCCAAGGATTCTGTGCATTGCACGCTGCGATTGCAGTGGATGAGTTTTGCATCTTTAGCCACCATTCTTTTGCATCTACAGTTTGACGTTCAGACGACAAACACACTGACAAGATGCAAACAATGTGCTTTAATATTGTTCTCCTTTTTACTTTAATGTTTCTGTCATGCATTAATGCTGAAGAAGTTGGTATGATTTAAATCAAGTAATGCGCTATATGACACTTTATGGTAACTTTTACTTTAGCAGAACGACCAACCGAATGTCAGAGAAAGTGCAACAATGACACTCAAGAGCCCATCTGTGCTTCGAATGGACAAGTCTACGAGTCAGAGTGCCTTATGCTAAAGGCTAACTGCAGGTTTGCCTAATTTTGGTGTCAGAAATACCTAAAACAATATTTCTCATTTATAAATCAGCCTAACTTCCGTCGATTGGGAACTCTGCCGAGGGCTGCATCCACTTTGCCCAGCTGACTGCTTGGACATTCAAGACCCAGTCTGCTCAGGTAAACATTTTTATTTATCTTGTTCAATATTGGCAACTAATTTTTTAAGATGACGGCAAGATTCACCCTAACAAGTGTGTGATGCACAATCGAAACTGTGGCGTTAAAATCTCCGAAAGACCAATCATCTTTTGTCTTGGAAGTCATCGAAGTATGTTTCAAATAGTAGAGTATAAGTAATACTGTTAACGAGTCTATTTAGAGTCCCGTCATCAAGAAAAGTGCCCGGAACAGTGCTTGGAACTCTATAAGCCGGTACTTTTGCAAAGATTGTGCAATAATAATCTGTACTCACGTGATCTGCTTAGGTGTGCGGCTCCGATGGACAGATATACCTCAACGAGTGCTACCTTCAAATGGAAAACTGCAGGCAAGAACTGAGAACTTGCACATGCATTGATTGACCTTAACTAACCAAAAAAGTGACAACCCTGCACAGGAACGGAGTGGAAAAGATGGACATGAGTGAGTGCGTTTCGCCATCAAGGTAAAAGAATCACTTTGCACTTTCTTCATGTGAACTAATTGTCCCTCTATCCCCCCTTTGACAGCTGCCCAAGTGAGAATGCATACCATTTTCTATCACATGGATCCCTTGCAATCAATTGTTGTTTCCCTTTCAGCCTCCTGCATTCCCATTTATGATCCAGTCTGTGGCTCCAATCGAAAGGTGTACCTGAATCAGTGCACCATGCAGAAGGAGAACTGCAAGAGTCCGGTCAAGAAGATGCCGCTGCAGTTTTGTGTGGGGGACAATGTAGACAAGCTGTAGTTTTGCTTTCTACGCTGACTGTTATTTGCACAGACATCGACATTGAAACAAAGGAATTATTTAGCAATTTATGCGCACACATAAAAAATATTTATACTGCGGTAAAGACGAGCAATAAATGATGTTGGAAATCACGATAAACAACAGCTTATGTTGCTCGGGCGCGAATCGCTGCACGACGACCGGTGACAGCTTGGAAGCCACTCTTGATGTTGGCAACTGATCTTCTGGATCCGCAAGTTTCGCATTGAAGGAAGAAGAGGCGAGTTTCCTTTTGCAAAATGGTCTCGGGAGAACGGCAAGTTTGACACGCGACATATTCCTCTGTTGGAAGCAAAAGATGCTTTTTTACAAATCTGATTCAAAAACACAAAAAGTAAACTTACTGATGTACTTTCGAAGCACACTCTCAATTTGTTTCTGCTGAAATCGGCCTTTGATGATTAGCTGGTTAGCAGCATCGACAGAGCCGCTTGTACCTAATTCAGTAAGTAAGAAGGCTTGCATGTGTTTTGGCTGGCGATGGAGACTGTGTGGGGAAAAGGTAAACACAAATGAGTAAACCATGAAAGAAAGGCATCAACAAGGTAAACATACGATTTACAGATTTCAAGAAAGTTCGCGAAAGAGGTCTTTTTGGTACCGACTCGAAGCACTTGTGGAGGGCGCATGACAAGCTTCTTCTTGGTACCGGACTCACTCTCGGGGTTCTTTTCCTTGATCTTGTTGTAGATAATCTCCAAGAGCTCATCGTAGGTGTAATCTCGATCAGTGTCGAGCCATTTTGATTGGCCAGAACTGGCGGCTCCCTCCTCCTTGAACTCGTCATCCAACTCACCCTCGTTTTCCTTGTCAGCCGCTTCATCCTGATCAGGCAGATCAAATGTGGTCTTCTTCTTTTTTTTCTTCTTTTTGGCGGTAAAGTCAAAGTCTAGGTCGTCGACGGCTGCTTCGGCCGCCTGTGAGTCGTTTGCTCTCTCATCACTAGGGCTGGCTTTTTCTGAGCCATCTTTGCCCTCAGTTGGTAAGGCACCTTCGAGATCATCAAGATTGAATGGCTTCTTCTTCTTCTTTTTCTTTTTTAAACCCGAAAAGTCGCCTAAATCGTCCAGATCATCGGCTGGTTCACCATCATCGCCATTTGCGGCTCCGTCGTCAACATTTTTACCCGAGTCCTCTTCATCGTTGAACTCGAACTTCTTGGTCTTTTTCTTCTTCTTAGCGGTTAGATCAAAATTCTGCCAATAAACAAACACAGCACTTAGAAAAAGCTCCAAAATAAGCGGTGAAAAGTCGGTGTCCTTACCAGCTCCTCTTCAGCCATGATTGCAGATGCGGATGCCGATGTAGAATCTCAAGATGCAGAGAAAAGATGCAATGATGCAATCACTGGAAAAAGGTGCTGCTTGTCTGCGTAGTGCCGACCGGAAATTTATAGTAGGCTGCCAGTCTGCCAGCGACTATGCACACCCTGTTTGCTGCGAAAAGGCAAACAACAGCTGCAGAGAGTTTTTGTTTTGCAGTGGCAAAGTCAAGCAAGATTAGCGTTCACAGTGCTGCAGGGGGCAGCACTGGGTAGCATGGAAGATGCCTACCCGGTACAACTGGTTCCCTCATAAACACAGACTCTACTGTCAACGTTGCCCTATTTACCTTGCAGATAGATAGATCTTAGATTTCAGAGTGATTTCTCGGCATTTGTAGTCTCAATGGAGCTCGGCGGCCAGGAAGAGGCCTTGGCGGAGAGGCATCGACAGGAGAAGAAGGACCTGATTGGTAAGACGAGAGATGATTATTTTCTACTGTTTATTGTTTTGTTATCTTCTAATTACATAAAATTATCTCCTTAGCAAAAGTTACAAAATTACGACATAGCGTTGCTAAAAACGATAAAAAGCGCAAAAAAGAAGTTACCGCCGAAATTGAGAATCTCGAGGCAGAATTAAAAGAGAGACATGCGCGGGAAGTGGAAGAACTGACCATTCAGCCACAGGAAAACAGTGTCGTCAATGGAGCTGTCGCAGGTACCAGTGAAGAGTCTGAAGACAACAAAGACTCTAAACTGTCAAAATCTCAACGGAGAAGAGATAACAAAGAACGCAAAGAGAGAGAACGGCAAGAACGAATCAAATCTGGTCAGGTTGACGACTCTGATAATATTCGCCTGATTGAAATGAAGCGGATAGAAGACTTACTGGAAGAGAGAGGGCTTAGTTTGTGTGAAATCTCCTCCGACGGCGACTGCATGTACAAAGCAATTGAGCATCAGATGAAGCTGACTCGAAATGCATCGCACACTGTTGAGGAGCTGAGACACAAAACGAGCGAGTACATTCGTCAAAACAAGGACGAATTTTGGCCTTTTCTCCTTAACGATCAGAATAATCTGGTCTCTGATAAGGAGTTCGAAGTTTATTGTGATAAAATAGCCAATACCAAAACATGGGGCGGCCACCTGGAGCTGAAAGCCCTCTCAAACATCCTCAAAGTGCCTATTGAAATTATTCAAGCAGAAGGCTCGTCTATTCAAATTGGCTCTTCCGAGTTTGGTACAAGCAATCCACTTATTTTATGGTAAGTTGTACAGTGCTGTAGAGCCTTTCATGATTTTGACAACATTACTTTATTCAATCAAAACAAAACAGTTACTTCCGCCATGCATACCAGCTAGGCGAGCACTACAACAGTGTAATGCCTAATTGCGATGAAATTGCGGATGAGGAGGAGTGGCGCAATGACAATTCGGAGTGACACTTGAACTCACTGCTTATTTTCAACTGCTGCTGTTATTCCCCGATGTGTGCTACTCAAAATTGAACTTGGCTGAATTGATAAAACTAAATGAAACTAAATCACCAATTCGTCCACAAACAGATTACCCTTTACTCTCTTTACTCTTGATGTTTTTACTTCCACTTTTAAAAAGGTTCTATGCAACAAAAGATAAAAAATTGTGAGCAATAATAAAAAATATTTATCATCATTATACACTGCACACTTGACCTTTGTTCGCCTCTGTGCACCTTTTTACCATCATCACCGGCACCAGTTCTCCCATCATTCACCGCAATGTTTATTATTCTTTCTCCCTGCGAACCTATTCAAGTGAAGCAGAGAGGAGCTAATGAACTTCCGATTCAATTATAATTGAAAGCACACTTGATTTAGTGTGCACTACAAGTGGAGTGAAAGAAAGCGCACCTGTTTGAGCGAGCAGTAGCGCACACTGATCTGGTGGTCTCATCTGAAACGGAATGTTATATTCTTCTTCCTGAGTGAGTGAGTGAGTGGCAGTCATCTCTTAATTGGCAGCTATAAACAGAAACAAGACAGTGCCGCCAGTGCGCACTGCAGTGACAGTGCTGCTGAGAGTTGAGTAATTCTGGAGCTGGGGGAAGAGAAGGCACAGCAGCAGTGGCAACAGCCGGATCAGAGTGGCACCGGTCAACTGAATCGAATCGACTGTGAGTGTGATCGACTGTTAGTCGGACTATATGCGCTATCCATTATCGGCTCGGAAGAAGCCCCGAAAAGCTTGATTGATTTTATGGTCGGCCAGTGCACTACTGCTGCTACCCGGTACTACCCTTCTCATCTGCGATGGTGCTCTTGGTGAATCACTCACCAGGATTCGATCAGCACCACCATTCAGTTGTCTGTCCACCATCACCATCAGTGCTCTTCTCCACTTTCGACACTTTAATGAACTTCGGAACTGGGGAGGCAAACAGAAGCAGCAGCAGCAGTTGGCTGTCGACTGTGTGTGTGTGTTGCTCAGCAGCAGCACTCACTTCTTCAGTGCTCTGCTCCGGTCATTGACTGATTTTTGCTGTCACAACTGATGGAAGAGAGAGCTAAGGAGCTTTGCGCCTTCTTCGGTGACGCTGAGCGTCGTTCAGGTAGCGCTCTCTCTCACTCAGCGCAGAGCTGCTGCTGGCAGTGTTCTTCCTCCGCTGGCAGGTGCTTTTCGGGCGATTTCAGTCGTCTCAATTGTCGTCTCATGCATTGGTTTCGTCTTGCGACTACTTTTAGACTCTTTTTATTCACCATTTATTATCCCCCGTCTCTATCTTTCGCTCCTTCTGGGGCGAGCAAGTGAGTGAGCACGGACAGCTTCACTCTTCTTCTCAAAAAGAAAGACAGGAAAGGAATCAACGGTGGTGAGACGATGTCAGCTGTGGACACTGCTTCCTTTGGCTGCTACTGCAGCCGCTTCTGCTCGCCGCAGCAGCAGCAGCAGTCGTCCGAAAAGCCGACTTTCCCGAGAGTTGTCTTTTATTCGATGCCAGGCAGTCCGCAGAAGCGGTCGCACCGTTTGCTTTGTATTGTGCCCTCTGTGCGTTGATGTCTTTCTCCCCTTTTCTTCTTCATTATTCTTTTTTCCTCTATTCAGCACTTCTCAATGCTATCAGCTAGCATCATCTTATCTGCCGGCGGTGGTCAAGCCACACAGGCTGGGACAGTCTTAGCAATTCACCTCACCATCCTCTGGCCACCATTTCATATCGCGCCCACTATTATCAGCAGTGCTTTTCAATAGCTACTGCTATCAAATTTTAATTCATCACAACCATCTTCCTCGGCGCAGTCACCTCACCTCAGTCTGCAATGTGACAGTGTGTGCAGTGGTGGAAAATTAAAAAGTCAGTGCCTCAGTGCCGTTCTGAGCAAGCAGTGAGCTGAACGATGACCGAGTCGAGAGGTGCCTTTCTCGACTACCGTTCACCCTATGTTTGGCACAGTAGAGCGGTAAACTTTAACCGACAGCTAATAAAGAAGCTCAATCAAGTGCAACAGTGCAACGCCAACAAACAGGTGGCCGCACGGAACGGCGCCACCAAGAAGAACCCGGCCAGAATCGCGGCCAGTCATCGCAGCAATGCACTAGCATCGTCCTCCTTCCGCCACCGTCTTCTAGAGCCACTGTCCACTGAGGTCACTTCCACTTGCTCTTCTCTAGCACCCAGTCTGTCTTCCTGCGAGAACTACAGCGAAGGAAAAGAAGTGACAACAACAGCAGCAGCACCGACGACGACCTTTGCACCGAGCTTGTATCCAAAGTAACACATAGCGGGCAGTGAGAGAGGGAGTGCCCTTATTGCCCTTTTTGGTGTGGTCCAGTGTTGTCCTCACTGTCGATGTCTCCCTTTCTCAGGTACCAAAGCCATGCTGGAAAGAAGATGGCCCGCAACTACCTGGAGCACTACACTAACAATGCCTCGCGAGCCACCACTACGGGGCAATACCAGTACGCCGGACACCACAGTAGTTTGCCCTTTTCTCCGCCGGGTAGGTCAGTTAGCTAGAAAATGGCATTGACAAACATTTCTCATTTAACAGGTGGTCGTTGTCCGGTGCACGGCAGTGGTCAGCACCAGTCCTACAAACAACACTTGAACTACGACAACAGTGCCACCCCTGCCCAGCCTCGATATTCCTCTTCCGGTGAGGAATATCCAACTCACCTACACCCCCACCTCCCTCACGCCCCATACCTCTCCACTCTGCCATACGGTTACCATACGGCGTACGGCCAAACGGACAAGCAGCAGCAGCATCAGCATCAGCAGTACCTGGGACATTACTACCCGCAGCACTACTACGCCTCTAGTCAGATGTACCACCACCTTCCGAGCTCGTACCATCACCACCTCCCCAACTACCACCACCACCACCCTCACCACCCTCATCACCTGCAGTACCCGAGTCCGAGTGCACTGTTCACCTCAAAGCATCACCTTCCCTACAGTGGCCATCAACAGCAGCAGCAGCAACCTCGTCGTTCCTCAAATCGGCCATTTGAGTTTACCAGCACGGCCACCAGTCACAGCAACATTCGTCTGTCTGGTCTCCCCTCAATGGATCACCTTCACAGCCAACAGCAACATCAACTTCATCACCATCAGCAGCAGCAGCAGACCTCGTCCAGCCGTTGCAAGGGCCACCTGATTGTTCTCGCCACAATTCTAAGCGTCATCATCATCGGCACCCTGCTCGGCTTTGCCTTGGCCATCATCAGCTAACCAATTGATCTCTCTAACTTCCTCCCCTCCCCTTCCCCCTCGACCAACTCAATTGTAGAATGAACACCACTGTTCAGTTCTGCCACGGAAGACTGCCACTGCTTTTGAGCACATACTACACAAACTCACTCAGAGAGCAGCACAGCACCGAGCAGAACAGCCGAACAGCAGAGAACAAGGACACGAACAGGCTCAATCAGCGCTGCTCGTCATCATTTTGTTGTAAATTGCTCTCGGTGGAGAATAAAAAGCATGCAGAACTACTACCTACTGCTACTACCTAGTCAGCAGGCCACTACCATTGACAGGCCTCATCTGAAGGACGCTCATTGTGCAGAGGTGGGGGAGAGGCAAAGAGTCTAATCGGCAGTGCTCCATTTCGAGCGGGCGCCTTTGCTGCCCAGCAGTTCAGCAACTGGACGCCATTGATGCGCCCATGTGGTGGTGGTGGTGGACGATGACGAGCCCACCACTAATAGCTGCCTTGTGCAAATAATCACTACTCGGCGAATGAATGGGGCACAAGTGAGTGGTACAATGATCAGTCTGCAGAGTCTGCACTTCCACTAACAACGATGACGAATAGATTGGCCAATGCAGACGATGAACGAGTGTACCAACAGCAGTCGGTGGTTGAGTGCAATTTGTGCCTCGCAAAAGCACCCCGCAAACAAAGAAAAACAGTCAGTGGTTTGACTACTACAATAGTGATGACTTTAGTGAGTCTGTGTATAGACTTTCTAAATGGCAATAATAAAGAAGCAACAGTGTATAATAAATAGAAATAAATAAGTGGAAAGTGGTCTGTGGAGCGTAATAGAGTGGTTCGTCAATTGAGAATTGGAGAAAAGTTGGGCTTTAGTATCAACTCGAGCAGCGTGGGATGAGACTCAAAGTTGCGAGGCAAACTCCGCTTGCGGCACATTTCCTCGAGTTTTTGTTCCAGTAGCAACTTTTGCTGACCAGTGAACCAGCGCAGACGGAGGGAGAGGATAATGAGAGGCAAGACAAGCTCACTTGATTCGTATAGATTGGTCACCTCGTAAACGGCACTATTGTTTGGCAGGGAGATGACGCCATCGTTTGCAAACAGAATCTCAAATGTCCTCAGAGCCATTTTCTTTGCCTCCACAGTATTATCGACAGCGTTGAGGGTGGCAGTCAGGCAGCATAACGTGTGTACAATCTGGGTGCTTGGCTTTCCGCTCAGCACAGTCAGCTTCTCAAGAATAAAGTGGACGTTTTCAAATAGAGAAGCTGCCTCTTCTAGTTGGATGTTTAACAGGCAACGCTTTGCCTCCTGTAGCTCGGGATAGTAGAGAAAAGCGAAAAACTCCTTTGATGATCGAATTTCCGGCACGCTCAAACAGTAGGCTAAAAACTCTTGAAAAGCCAAGCTGCGTTCCGCAATCACTTGAGCTGAAAAATTGCCAATAAAGTTTTTTCTGGGAAATGAAAAGTCCTTTAGTAGAAGAGGATGGCGCTGCCGTATAGCTTTGTAGAAGCTCAAAAAGTCCGAATATCGTCGGTTGATTAGCGCGGGCTGTGTTTCCAGCCCTGGAGAACGTTTAATTAAAATGGTGTAGCTGACGTATTTGCCTGCCCCATTTTGAGGCGTGACCGTTTTGGCCCTTATGATCTCGAAAGATATTCGGTACTGCGAACGACGGGGTGTACTAGACTCGATTGTATTGTCGCACCAAACACTGGAACTGCTTGGCAACGATTTACGGTGCTCTACAGTAGAGGAGGAGGCGTTGATTGCTGTACTGCTATAATCACAACCAGAAAAGTCAAAAGTTGAGCTTCGAGGAAGAGTGGAGATTGGCGTCGCCCCCAGCACCTCAATTCGTTCATTGATGGTACTATTTAGAGGTGCATTCTGCCCTGAAAAAAGATTGTCATCGTAACAAGTATCATCTCCGTCGTCCTCTTCATCACTGACGAGATATGTCGAAAGAATATTGGCCTTTTGACGAGGCTGCCTGGCCGTGGACGAAACAAGCGCATCACTACGCTTCATGTTGTCAAAGCAGTTTGGTGTAGAGCGGCTGACTCCGGCGGTTCGGTTGTGTTTGTTTCTGGTCTGGCCACTCGAGCATGCCAATGTTGGGCCCTGCTGCTGCTGGATAGATAGTTGCAGGATTGTTGAGCTGCCTCAAGCACGATGTGAGACGATTTGAGCTAATTTGCCTCAAAAGGAGTTCCAGCAAGTGACTCTGCTTCTCGCACTTTCTTCTTCTCCTTCTTCTACAGCTGGACAACGTGAAAATCACAACAACACTGCTGAACAACAACAGCTGAACTTTTTGCTGCCTTTACACCACGCAAGTTACAAGTGCGTTTCAGTGTGAATGCAGCAGTTTCATTGCATCAAGATATTCAAAGTGAAAGAGCGGTATTTATTGAATTGGTTTAAAATCGGTAATTAATGTTGTGACCTTTATCAGTTGCCCAGCTTGAGGGCAGCAAATTCTCGAGACAGTTTGACAGCCTCGTCAAGAGCGGACACGTTGGAGCCCATGGCCTGGGCAGACTCGTCTTTGCCGCCACCCTTGCCATTGATCAGAGCTGTTATGTTGTTGATCCATTCATTAGCCTTCAGGCCCTTCTCCTTGGTTTCCTTGGGAACTGATGAGAGGCAGATGATCTTCTTCGCCTCCTCGTCGACACTGAAAAAGAGGGCCGCAGTTGAAGGGCTAACAGTCCTGACATTCTTCAGCGCAATGTCTAGCGCCTTGGCATTCCAGCCGGCATTGAGCACCTCTACCATGAACTTGGCTCCCATTTGCTCAGTGGCCAACTGCTTGCCTACATTGCCCACTTCAGTTATCTGGGCGGCCTTGATGGCACGCTCGTGGTCATCAATCTGCTTCTTCAGACTGTTCAGTGAGCTGCGCAACTCGTCCTTTTTCCAGTAGGAAATGTCCTGCTTATTCACCTCATCTTGCAGCTCAATAATCTTCTTGACCAACTCCTTAGCCAGTGTATCAAACTGCGACTTGTTCGCCTCAATTACAACCTTCAGCTCATTGACCGAGTTCTCCAGCTTGGCCAGATTGCTGATGGATCGAGAGGCCTCTGGTCCGGTGACGCACAAGATGCGACGGATGCCCTTGGCGATGGCCTCCTCACTGGTGATGACAAAGTCGCCAATGTGACCGCAGCGTTTGAGGTGAGTGCCACCGCAAAACTCTACCGACGTGTTCATGCCAGCAGGACTTGACGGATCACTGAGCAGATCTTCCACTGGAACGCCAATGGAGACGATTCGCACTGGATCAGGGTACGTCTCGTCAAACACCGCTCGCAGCCCCTTGACCGCTTTGGCAGCACTCAGCGGCGAGTCCTTTGCGTAGACCTCTTCGTTCTTGTCTATTAATTCACGGGCAATCTGTTCGGCATTCTTTATCTGGGCGCTCGTCATGGCAGACTGAAAATGTTAAAGTGATTAGTGTTGCAAAGACTTGAAAGCGGTGGTTATCATCGGTAAGCTTACCTTGCAAGTAAAGTCAAATCGCAGCTTGTCAGCGGCAACAAGCGATCCCTTCTGATCAGTCTCATTGAGGACGGCGCGCAGGGCATAGTTTAGAACGTGCGTTCCAGTGTGGTTGTTCATGATTAACTTGCGACGCTCCTGCAAAAGAAACAGTTAGAAACTGTCCAATTACCAAATAAAGTGATATTTTACCTGATTGATTTCCAGTCGCAGCAAATCGCCCACCTTGAGGGATAGCGCTTGATCTCCTTCCGTTGAATTGCCGATCAGGTGGCCAATGTGCATAATGTAGCCACCGTACACTTTGACTTGCAGCACCTGAAACTCCACCTCCGCCCCAGACTCGCCCTTGATCATAAAGCCCGTGTCGTGCTCTTGACCACCTTGTTCGGCGTAAAAGTTGGTCGCATCGAGAATCAGACCAATCAGCTCAGTGTCGGTGACCTGCTGCACAAATGCCTTGTCCTTGCGAATGGCCAACACCGTCCCTTGGCAGCTCTCGAATCGGTAGACGCTGTCCTTTTTGTCGCTCAGTGAGCTGTAGTTGTACTTGGCAGAGTCATCCGTGATGGGCACCTTCTGGTCACGCAGCTCGGAGATGGCGTGCACGTCCAGGTCGACGGTAGTGTTCAGCTGACTAATCTTCGCCTGAGAGAGTAGCTGGGCGGCCACTTTGGCCTTTTCGTAGCCCTCCATGTCAACAGTCAGTCCCTGTTCCTCCGACATGAGCTGCGTCAAGTCAAAGGGAAAGCCATAGGTGTCGTAGAGCTTCCAGGCAATCTCCCCCGGCAAAACCTTGCTGTCGGTCAGCTTTTCAATGGTGCGCTCCAAAAGACGCTTGCCACGAGACAGGGTTTTCAGAAACTGCTGCTCCTCGTCGTTGATAATGTCCATCACCAGCTCGGGGTCCTTGTTCAGCTCAGGAAAGGTGTCACCCAAAAGGCCCACAACGACGGGCACCAAAGAGCTCAAAGCGCCTGGTTTGCCGCCAAGCTTTTCAATGAAGCGAATGGCTCTTCGAAGAATTCGCCGAAGAACATAGCCTCTTCCGACGTTGTCTGGGCGGCCACCGTCCGAAAGGGCAATGGTCAGTGTACGAGCGTGGTCGGCGACAACCCGGTACGCCATATCGACGCCATCAGTATCGTCAGCGCCAACTTTTCCGGTGTATAAACGAGCCCCGGTCTTTTCCTGGATAGCATTAAAAAGCGGCACAAAGACGTCGGTATCATAGTTGGAGTTCTTGTCCTGAATGACAGAGACGAGTCGCTCAAAGCCCATTCCAGTGTCGACGTGTTTGCTGGGTAGCTGTCGTAGGGAGCCGTCATTCTCGCGATTAAACTGAATAAACACAAGGTTCCAGATTTCAATCACATCAGGATCGTCCATGTTGACCAAGGCAGAGGCATCACGACCGCCAATTCGATCGTAGTGAATTTCAGAGCATGGTCCACATGGGCCAGTTTCACCCATCTCCCAAAAGTTGTCCTTCATATCAAATGGCAAAATTCTGGCTGGATCGATTCCCACGTCCACCCAAATTTGACGACACTCTTCATCTGGGTCGAGATTAGCAGCCTTGTTTCCGCCGAAATATGTGACGTAAATTCGGTCTTTGTTCAGGCCGTAAACTCCAGTGAGAAGTTCAAAAGACCACTTGCAAATTTCCTTTTTAAAGAAATCGCCAAATGACCAGTTGCCAAGCATTTCAAAGAAGGTATGGTGGTAAACGTCCTTGCCAACATCATCCAAATCGTTGTGTTTGCCACCGGCACGGATGCACTTTTGAGAGTTGACGGCGCGTTTCCACTTGGCCATGTCGCTGTTGGGGTCAACAGTGCCCAGGAAAATGGGCTTGAACTAGAACGAGATGGTAAATGTAAAAGACTGTCTGAAATCAACTGAAAACACACCTGATTCATGCCGGCATTGGCAAAGAGCAGCGTCGGATCATCCAGCGGAATAACCGCTGAGCTTCGGACAAACTGATGGGCATACTTGTCCTGGAAAAAGTTGATGAAATCCTGGCGGATTTCTTTGAATCCCTTTGATTGGGCCATTGGTGTCGGTTGAGAGTGTACACTGGTTTGGTGTCGCTGAGCAGATAAGACGAAGTGACCAGAAAGCGTTCACTCCTTTTCTTGACGATGCGGCAAAAACCAACTGCTTGTTACGTGTCAACAACAAAGCCGCTTGTGGCATGTGGCAAGTGGCAGCAGCGGCAAATGAGGCACTGGCGCCGAAATAGACGCACTTTCGCCGCTGAATTTTCAAATTCTTGGTTCTGGAGCAAGCTCAGCATAGACAATCACAATAAATTCAAATTGAGAAGTTTAGGAAGTCCGTTTATATTGCTGGCAGCATAAGAGTAAACAGGAGATAATCGTTGAAGTGCTAACGATCTGCCAACGTACGATTGTCGTACGGTGCTTCTCTGTGATGGTCGGTGATGCCCTGTTGCAATGCATCGGCTATCTGCTGAAATGCATGGCTCTCTACGATAGGGGTATTCCGGTGTTTGTTTTCTCACAAGAAACCAAAAGACTGAATACAGTGGAAAACTGGCGCAACTGGCTAAAAGAAACTGCAGCCAGGTATTAAGTTGCGGCGTGCTTGAAATAAGACCGGAAAAGACATCAAGGACATGCCACTTTGCCTTTTCACTTTGCAGTACGAGCTGAATGGCTGAATAGTTTTGCCTTGATGTGCCTCACAAAGTTGCCTACTTGTGCCTGCTGACTCGCTTTAGTGACCACTGTGCACTTCGGCTACTAGTGCTTCGGCCCAGACTTGCAAAAGTTGAAATCAATATCAGATGCAGTACTACTGCAGCAGTAGTGCTTAGTTAGTGCTCAATGCTTACAACTGCCAAGTAACATTCAGTCTACTAAAGAACTGACGGATTGAAAAGGAAGAGAGAGAGATAAGAAAGACGGTGGTGCTGTCTTTAGGACGTCACTCTGCTGACATGAAAACGAGATGCTGTGAGCAGTGAACAGTGAGTGCAGGCATTTGGTTTAGCAGCAGCAACTGCTGCAACTGTGTTGGAACTCACTGATGAGCACCATCTCCGGCGGCGAGCTTGATTCGCCGATGAATGGGCCTGCCAATAAATGGTTTGGCTGGTGCTTTACTTTACTCAAATGCCGCTGGATTTGCCTGTCTATATCTTTCTTGCTATGTAGTGATTCACAGTGGTCCGTTCAATCAGTGCCAGCTTTATCATTATCGAATTATTGCCTGCCTGCATCGCTTAACCACCCAATTGTGCAGCGCAAACCACAAGGTCTTTTGCAGATGGCAATTTTGCCGCGTTTCTGTCGATTCTGTCTGCGGCTCTGCCGCCCATTGGAAACTACTCTTGGCAAACACTAAAGTTGGCATCCAATCTTTTTTTGCTCCACCAGCAAATCATTATTATGCAGACAACCCTGCCGAGCAGTGGTCGACAGTTGGTAGACAGCAACGGAGAGTGTGTTTCTGGTGTTTGGTGGTGGTGGTGGTGGTGGTGGTAGTGACAAGCGCCGGCAATTGAATAGCCAAGTTGCATCCATTCATTTGCCGTCACTGGGAGGTGTCAGTGCTCGAACTGAATCTGCTGCCTCTCTCTCTCTTTCTCTCTTTCTTTCTGCCCGGTTCTCTGGGCTGCACGCTGCCGCACTAATGGTAATGCATCGTCAGTGCAGCTGAGAAAAGAGGAGTGCATTACCTTCTGACATCTGCTCGGCGTCGATTGAGCCCGCAATAAGCAGCAATCAGATAGGTGTGAGATTTATGGCGCCCATTAATGATGCTGTAGAGAACGACTGAAAGTGAAAATTGCCAGTGAGCACAACAGTTTTCAGTGTGAGCTTCCATTGGAGAATGCGAGGAGAGAAAAGAAAAAACTGAAAGGCTGAAAAAGTGTGGGCAACAACAAAGGTAGAGTGTACGGGCACCATTTGCACTTCGGCCGCTGCTTCCGCCGCCGCCGCCGCTGTTGCTGCAGCTGCAGTTGATCGAAAGAAGCCGACGACCGAGGCTGGTGAAGAATCGAATCGATTTAGATTTAAATTCGATTTAGTCACGAGTTCCTCTTACTACAAAACGGCCCGACGAAGCGAAGTCTGCTTGGACGCTTCAGCGTGTCATTCTGTGGTGGTGGTGGTGGTTGCGAAAAGAAGGAAAGGAAAGAAAAGCATTTCAGTTTCAGCCTCAGAAATGGCCAACAAGCAGTTGGGTGAAGACGACGACGACAGCGGCGTCGGCAAAAAGAGAGGACGCACTTTAATGAGGCGAGAACGAGGAGGCAGTCAGCGAATTAAAGCGATTGCCAGTGAATGCGGGGACAGTACTGTTTCAACTGTAGCTCTGTGCTGCTTGTGGAGTCCTCAGTTGACAGTTTGTTAGATTGTCCCTAGACTGCTACTGCTGTTGTTGCTGATGTTGTGGAGAGGAGCAAATTTAAATAGTGTTGCACTCAGCGCACAGCACCCGACGTCAAATTATAATCGCCTTATAATCGGAATTATCCTAGCGAAAGTGTTTGGCCCGCTTTTAAAACTCCGGAACAATCAATAGCAGCAAAAGGGGAAAGCGGGCAAAAGAAACGCGAAAAGCAAGACGGGTCTCAGTGAGCACAAAGCCGATTTGTGTTCAACTAAATTGTGAATTGTGTGCAAATCACTAATCGTTCTCTCAATGTTTTCCTTTGCCGCCGGAGATGACGATAAATGCTTCTGCTAGTGCCAACTGGAGCAGACTCGACCGGGAATATAAGTTACAACACACACCGACGATCATCGTGTTTTCCTTTATTGCAAGCACACACACAGTCTCACCTGGACAGAGTTGTGCCCGTTGTGACCTAACCACTGTTGTTTCGTGCAGTTCAACCCTGCCCACTGCACAACATCAGACACTGCACAGCCGCCGAATCGAAGTCCCCAGCGTTCGTGACCTATTGGCAGGCGCATTGAATGCGATTAATTAGTTAAGTGGCAACCTTTTCGGTATTGCATCTTCTTTGCTGCCGATCAATCATCGCTGTTATCTTTCGCTCCTTTGCAAAAGAAAGCAGTCGATTGAATCACTTCAATCACTGCTCACAGTTCACCTGCCTGCCTATCTCAATCAGACCTGGCAGTTCTACCACTACCTCCGGTGCAGCTATGATCGTTTCCGTTGTTGTTACTGCTTGCGCTATACTGTTGCTGCTTGCGCAATACTCTTTTGCATCTGTGCTGACTTGCATCAGTATAATACTGCTGTTTTTCAGTCTTTTGACACTGCTGTGTTTGTGTGTTGAGTGATCACTTTTCCTGTTAAAGATTGCAGAAATATAATTTCAAAAAAGTATTATCAAAAGTGACACAAAGTTAATTTGAAAATAAATTTTTCTATAAACTCATTTTATCTGTTGCGTTGTTTTTTCGTTTACTTTGATTTCTTTATTTATTGTTTTTGTGACTTTATAAATTATTTCCACTTGCAATTGCCAACTGTCGATTTACCAATTTCCTTTTACCTAATATATTCAGTTGGCTAAAACTTCCAAAGCCGAGGAAAAGTTGCCACTCGACAAGACCGGAATGTCGATCAATTGACCAATTAGTGGTCAGCTCATTTAGCGCAGGCATCCCTCCACCTTCCTAGCGCAAGTACCAATTTACCTGTTTCTAGTACAACAAAGCCTCTGCACTGCCACTGATGACCGATCACCTTGGTAGTTCTCGATGCACGTACCACCTAATTACTCAGTAGAATCTGCCGTCTATTGAAATTGCCTTCAGTGTCTGTCTGGCTGGCAGTGTTGGCAAAACAAATGGTAGTTTGCCAATTTGTGGCCTTGTCACACCATGTTTGCCGAATCAAAGGCGCAGTCAATGCGCATAATTCACTGGTGCAGAGGAGGAAGGAGACGTTTGCACAGTCAGTGTGTGTGCCTATTTTTGCCAGCAGACCCTGACTAGCACTTTGATATTATCCGCCTCTACGTGAAAGCCAACTAGGTACAGTGAATGCATTATTCACTGGAGCAGCATGTGTCACTTGCATTAGCCCCAATTGAAGCAAACTGGTTGGTGGTTGGCGCTGGTGGAGGGGGCACTCGGCGTCGGCGACGGCTAATGGCACTGTGCGCCGCTGTCGGCGAGTGCGGTGCCTCACCGCCATTCGACGGCATTCGATCATTTGTGCCCGGCATTACCAGGCAAAGGTAGGCACAGCTTGGGCTGGTGTTGCTGTTGCTGCCGCCGCCGCTGTTGCTGCTATTGCTGTTCAAGGCTCGGCAATCAAATCAGTACCAGGAGCGCCAGTTTCTTCTGACCATTACTTTGTTGCCCTTTAACAGCAAATCGAAAACGCTTTCCCAAGTTGCAGTCACTGGCCAGTACTACTCGGAGGTGCGTGTGGCGCAAAAAGAGAAAGTATGTGTGTGTGTGATTTCCGATGCTTACGGTTGTGGCAGGGCGAGCAGTAGCACTTGGCACTTGCAGCTCACAACGCTCATGAAATATTAAGCGAACGTCGATGTTTGCCTGCTGGAGAACGAAGGAGGAAAGGAGAGCTGGAGAGTGAGAGTGAAAGTAGGAGAAAGTAGTCTCGGACCGAGTGGATCGCGTCTACTGGCGGCGTCGGCGGTGGCCGCCAAGAGGCTTCCACCTCCTGTGTGCAGTCATATTTGGTATTCTAATTTGTTTTGTTGCCCATTTCCGCCTTTTCATGCTGCGATGGACACTTGAGTTGGCATACTACTGCTACTGCCCCTTCTGCCATTGCCAATTGATCTGCCAGTGCCACACAGCTCCACACTGACTGACTATCCTGGGGTACTGCTGCTGCTTCACTGCCCAGTCGATCGCAGCTTCTCCGCTTGTCGCCCCGTTATCGGAGCCAATTGGCTGCTGACACCATTCAAAGTGTGTTCACTAGTGCTGATGCTGCTGATGCTGTCGATGCCGATGCTGGGCACTGCTCCTGCAGTGCTCTTGTCTCAAGTGTTTGTGTGAAAATAAACATTTGTACCATGATTGCCAGCAGAGAAAGGAGAAAAAAGAAAACAGTTGCCATTTTGCTGGCTTAATCATGTCGAAACAAGTTGGACAGATAAATCACAAACAAACACTTGCTTTGCTGGACATGTTTCCCGGCGCCGGTACTTTGAAACTGGCAAGTACTTGCAACGTTGCCTTTCATCTTTTTGACTTACTTGGCACTTTTTGGGTAGCTCACAAGGACACACACACAATCTCACTTGTCTTCGGACGTTGTTCAACTTGGAGGACAATATATTGCTCCAAGTAAACATTTTAGAAAAGGGCAGAGGAGTATAGTTTAATTTGCATTGCACCAAATGGCACCATTTGCAAGAAAAACGTCAGGTGTGCTCATGTGTTTCATCTTCGACAGCGGCCATCGTCATTTGGCAGCAATTTTCCATTCTCCCAGTCCAGCGCACCTCAGCGGCCTCGCGCTGTAACATCAATTGCAACTTTGAGACACGACTATAAGTGTGTGTCTGTGCCCTACACCGTCGTCGTTGATGGGCACCAACTAGGTACCTTGGTGTGTGTGTTGGTTTGTGTGCTGGCCTGATGGCGATGCTCAGTTGGTGAACACCGAACAATGAGTTATGGTGTGCTCAGCAGTGTGAACAATGCAGCTTGGCAGACAGGCAAATGGGCAAATCTATCACCGCTTGTCGAAACTTTCTCTTATCGATTGGCCCATATGCACGAGACAATGGCGAGCGCAGTGGTGGCATCCCATTCCAGACACACACTGAAGACACACAACACGAACACATACACTCACACTCACATTTGCCATCACTACTCCTGGTGCCTTGCAAACACAAAAATGTATGGCCACATATACTTGATACATTTCCAATATCGATTGACGATGTCTGCTGGGTGCGCCGCATTCACTATGATAAGTCAGTGGAAAATGCTGTGCACTGCCAGCTGGAGCAAAAACTGCAGATAAATTGAAAGGAACCCCTTTTCATTAAATGCTAGAAAATGGCAGGCACATCAAGGCTAAATAAAGTTTGCTTGAATGAAACGAGCGGGAGAAAAAAATTCTTCACCGACAGCTAATTATGTGAATTTAAGATTCATTTCGATCAACTCTAAATTGAGTTGTTCCGACTCTATTCACTCTTCTGGATACATAAAAAAACTTGTCGCCACTTTAAAACCTGACGCCGCCGTTGCTGTTGCTGCTAATGAGGGAAACAGTTTATCGATTAGTCGGGCAGCAGTGCAAAGTGCTCTGTGAGTTTTAACTTGTAGGCTTCCTGAATTGGTTAAGTAACAATTGGCCATGTTTTATTTTATTATTATTTTGAAAAGTGTGCTGGTATTACAAAAAAGATAAATGACTGACACAATGAAAACAAGCTGAGTAGATAATGACAATTGGCATTATTTGTAGTGAAGCAGTGTTTGCTGTGTGTTTACAAGTGAGAAAAGTCGGTAAATGTGTATGTGTATGTGTGTGCAATGGCACAGTCTTTGTGTGTTTGGTCAGTCGGCGAAATCAGCGATGCGGTGGTGGAACTTTGTGGGCGAGCACAGAGAACAGTGCCAACTGCCAACTCGTCATTCACTCGACCATTAGACTAGATACACTTCTTTGTTGTTGTCGAGTCGGTGTTGTAATGTGCTCTAGTGTGAATGCGACTGCCGCTGATGGAGGCTGACAAAAGAGAACTGGCACTGCTGCTCTATTCTCACTGCGACTTTACACAGAATGGCTTTAGAAGAGAGTAGGCTTGTGTGGGTGGGTGTGTTCGGTAAGTACGTCTGCAGTAGGATACAGCTTATCAGCGGAACAAATGTGTGAGTGTGCAGTTATTATTATTGCTTTGAGAAGAGTCAATGGTTGGGGTGCACCGGAAACAGGGTCCACACAAGTGATTGACCCAGAGAGAATGACTGTGTGTGTTTGGATTAAGAGAATGTGAGGCAAAGTGATGATGAGTGTAAGTGGATGAGCTGTGTTTGTGAGATTCGACTTGTCAATTCAACTAGCAAGTGAAATCACACTAACTGAAGAGAAAAAATAGAGAAAGATTAAGAATGTGTACAAAACAAGTGGAATCAAACAGAGATAAATAATATAAAATAAAAAATGTGCTGGAAAAACGAATGTCTCAAGAAAGGTATCAAGTTCGACTGTTGTAAGTACGACGACTAGAAAACGGAAGTAAAAGCAACACAAAAATGACCTACTGACTAGTGAGTGTGTGCAAAAAACTGTGTAGGTGTTTGTGTGGAAGCAAAACGTTGTAGTTTAAAAGGTAGGTATAAATATATGTAAATATATTTCTATACAAAATTATATTTCCTTTGTGGCCGAGTTAAAAGTAGAAAAAGTGGAATGAGCTTGCCCTGCAGAAAGAAAAGACTGAAAAGGACGTATTGCTTTGCGAATTTCATTTTCATCAACAGTGTGCAGCATGTGTGTGTGTGTGTGCATGTCAGACGCCAGGCAGTGGTCGGACACTGGCTGACTGCTAAAAAGACCAACTGCGACTGCAACTTGGACACTGTCGACAGGAGAGAAGACCGTGAGGAGAAGCAGTCGGGAGTGAAGACGGGAAAGGAATGCAAATGCCAAGTCTGTGTGACAGTACTGGGCACTGAGAAAGAATAATTATGCCTGAGCCAGACAGCAGCAGGGTGAGGGAGGAAGAGGAAAAAGAGGAAAAAAGAAAGAGAGCTCCAGAGTAACCAGTTACTAGTCGCGTGTCAGACGCGCTAATGAGTGGCCTGGTGCCGGCATGTGGTCCGCCGGTGCTGCTGCTGCTGTTTTTGCAGTTGCCTTTTCTGCCGCTATGTCTGTGTGTTTGTCTGTGCCTGTGCACTGTGGTAGATGTAGGCAAGGAAACCTTTGGGAGTTGCAGAGACGAAAGTGAGAGAGTGAGAAAGTGGGAGAGAGATGGACAAATGGCCTCAGTGGACGCCGGCTGACCATGCCGGCAAAATGGCCACCTGTCATTAGAGAAGCGAATAATGGCATTCATGGTAACTGCCAAAACAGGTACAGGAAAAAATAGAGTGAGAGAGAATAGGTGTGTTTGTGTGTGTAGGGAAAGCAGAGAAAACGAAGTGTATGTTTGGGTATTTGTGTGTTTAGTGTGGTGATCAGTACCAATGGTTGCATTTGGTGGCATTTGTATTGAGTAATTTTCCTTAAATCACTGGCAAATATGCGTATGTGTGTGTGTGAGCAAATCTATGGTTAATAAATAAATCATAGCACTGTAAGACACATTTATATTAGCGAGGTGCCGCCTTTTGCTTGGTGGGCTGCTGTAGCTGTTGGTAGTGCAGGCTGACACCAGCTGAATGTGCCTTCCAGTCAGAGACAGCGGAAGAGAAAGGTCCAAGGCAGTCGGTGGTATGGGTTGAAGCTAGGAGGCTGACTGCCTTGCTGGCCAACACGCCAAGACCTCGCATTCACTGTCAATATGGCAACGTATCGATTCATCTTATGCTTAGACTGTGTAGATTAATATAAATGAAACAGTAAAAGAGATGCACCAGGAAAAAGTCTTGTGTGTGTGTGGGGAGGAGAGAAAAAGAAGGGAACAGAAAAAAGATTGCGTGCAGCCAAACAGAACTAATGACTAGAATTATAATTAATTAATTGACCAATTAATAAATCAAAATTAATCAAATCTTTTTGAACGTTATTGTACGACCTCTGATGGCTGATGCACGAGCGAATTCAAGTCGCTGAAGTCTTATTCCTCTGTGGTTTTTACTACTTTTGGTGTTTTTTTGCCGTTTTAGTTAAAACTTGATTGAGAACAAAGGAAATGCAGAAAAGTAGAAAGCAAGAATAGGAGAAAACCCTTCATGAAATGAATCGGAAAACGTAAACGGCCAAAGTAGGAGGACATTGCCAGGCAATTGTGTCCTACTGACTATTTGCTTGATTGTCTCGTCGCATTTCGGGGGTGCATTGATTGTTCGCAGACTGTCAGAAGCCAATAGAGTCAATTACCGCTAAGCAGCCAAATTCAAATTGACCGAAACAGAGTGGAAAAAGTGGGAGAGAAAGAGAGAGAAAAAGAGTGAAAGAAAGTTGAATTGCTGAATTGTGTTGAAGTTGACTGTGACGCAGTTAGGCAAGTCATTTCGATTAAGTAACTAGTTTCCACTTGCACTTGCTGATAGTCAGGCAGAGAGAGAGAGAGAGAGAGAGAGAGAGAGAGAGAGAGAGAGAGAGAGACAACTA
>JAALOO010000486.1_pt1 | contig 35857 bp, 38 predicted proteins | sample 7257641 | NCBI WGS metagenome assembly JAALOO01 (sample SAMN14085613, study PRJNA598686) | mite metagenome | biome: ENVO:01001000; feature: ENVO:01001002; material: ENVO:01001226; isolation source: single female mite from University of Michigan culture on fish food culture... ...
GCGGCAATCAAGAAAGTAGCTACAGGGCCGACAAGACTTATGAGAAAACCTGGTAAAAAGAAGAGATTTTTCTCAAATGTCACAGTTCAGGTAGCAGTACAGTTTGCTCAACAAAAAAATTGGGTCGATTTTGCGCGTCAAGTTCTCCCTCCCAGTGCAGAAATGCTGCTAACGCCTGTGAAAAGCACAATTTTACGTGCACAAGCGACCCAAATGTCGGCGCTCTACAGTTAGCGGAGGTTCTTAGCGCCAAAAGTTACCGTTAGCAAGAGAAACAGAAAAGGCGGGAAATCAAGCGCATGTGTACAGCTTGGGCGCCCCCGCGCCGCCACTCGTGCTCTCACTTTTTCGTAAACACACTGCCGCTGCTTTGCTTTCTTCTCCTTTCTTCTCTCTCCTTCATTCAGCCGCCAAAAACCGTTGCCTTTCTTCTTGCTGCTATAAATCGCAAGCGCAATCTCTTTGTCTGAGTTACATTTTCATTTCATCACCACCACCAGCTTCACCACCACCGAGCTTTTACCCCTCATTACTGTCGTTGAAATTCCAATGGCTCCAACTCCGGTCCAGATTGCCGAGAAGTCGCCCCAGCAGCAAGAGCTGCCACAGCAGCAGCAGCAGCAGCAGCAGCAGAAGCAGCCGATTGATCTGATCAAGATCTCCTCCCCGGTCAAAAAGGCACACCTTGACGAGGTGGACTCACTGCTGCTGATGCCCGATCTGGCCGGTCTGACCGTGTCCACCACCACCACCACCACCACCACTGACTCGAATGGCGCCAACTCACCCCCGAAAGGCTTCAAGCCAGTGCCCGAGGTGGACGTCATCGTGAAGGGCATCGTTGAGAACTACCACGGCGACGAGGTGGAGGAGCCTCTGCTGAAGGAGAACCCCAACCGCTTCGTCGTCTTTCCCATCGAGTACGCCGACATCTGGACGATGTACAAGAAGGCGGAGGCGAGCTTCTGGACGGTGGAGGAGGTGGACCTCAGCCGCGACCTTGTCCACTGGAAGACGCTGTCGCGTAATGAGCGCCACTTTATCTCCCACGTTCTCGCCTTTTTCGCCGCCAGCGACGGCATCGTCAATGAGAACCTCGCCGAGCGGTTCATCCGCGAGGTGACCGTCACCGAGGCCCGCTGCTTCTACGGCTTCCAAATTGCCATCGAGAACGTCCACTCTGAGATGTACTCGCTTCTGATAAACACCTACATCAGCGACCGCGTCGAGCGCGAGTTCCTCTTCAACGCCATCCAGACGATGCCCTGCGTCGCGAAGAAGGCCAAGTGGGCCATGGCGTGGACCTCCAACGAGAAGGGCGCCACCTTTGCCGAGCGCCTGGTGGCCTTCGCCGCCGTCGAGGGCATCTTCTTCAGCGGCTCATTCGCCAGCATCTTCTGGCTGAAGAAGCGCGGCCTCATGCCGGGGCTCACCTTCAGCAATGAGCTCATCAGCCGCGACGAGGGCCTGCACTGCGACTTTGCCTGTCTCCTCTTTCGCCACCTGATTAAGAAACCGTACGATGAGCGGGTGGTGCAGATTATCAACGAGGCCGTCCGCATCGAGCAGGAGTTCCTCACCGACGCCCTGCCCGTCGCCCTCATCGGCATGAACTGTGAGATGATGGCCCAGTACATTGAGTACTGCGCCGACCGGCTACTGGTGGAGCTCGGCGTGCCGAAGTACTACGACGCGAAGAATCCCTTTGACTTCATGGAGCAGATCAGCCTGGAGGGCAAGACCAATTTCTTTGAGAAGCGCGTCGGCGAGTACCAGAAGAGCGGCGTCATGTCAGAGGCCACCGAGCAGAAGTTTGTCCTTGACGCTGACTTTTAGGTCATCACTGCACATTCAGCACATCTTCCATTCTCTGCCATCAACTTTGTACATTTGCAATTTTTATCTCCGCTCCACTTTCTCTTTTTATGCTCTCATCATTTTCTCTCCTTCTCTTTCTCCACTTATTCCCCACCATCGTGCCTGTCGCTACTTTTTTAAATTTTGCTGACCTCATTGTTGATAGTGCCGATTCCTTTTTTTCCACACAAGCACACAAATCCTTAACCACAATTGCTGTGCAGAATTCACATCACTTAATAATTTAATCTTAACTTTCCTTTACTAGCAGCAGCAGCAGCAGCAGCTAAAATAAAAACTCAGGTGATAAATGTTTACAGAAAAAATATTTTTAGTGCCTTATTTGTTTGTTTGAGTGAGTGATGGACTGAGGAATGTTCTAACTTGATTGTCGTTGTTTTGGCTGCTGCTTCACTTTCACTTTTGCTGATGGCGGTGGCAGTGCCCTAGAGGATATTTTAGAGGTCGAAGGAATGGATGCTAAAAGAGAAGTTGTGGAAGCGGCGGAGGAGGGGGTGAGGAAGGACGGTATTCTTTCATTCCGTCTGACTGCAGCCAGCCCTTTTCTCTTTGGAACGGCGCTCGTTTTTAGCACTTCAGACGACCGAGGTGTCTTTGAAGGGGGAAAGTGCTGGTCACTGAAGGTGCTGGTGGTGGTGGTGATCGAGCTTGTCTGATCACCCTTTTTAGCCGGCAAAAGGTCCTTGGTGCTCTTTTCTTTACTTTTGTTGTCCTCCTCTTTCTTCTGCTGCTGGTGCTCCTTCTCAGCATCTTCAGTGGTGTTCTTGTTCTTCTCCTGCCCCTCCCTGGAGTAGAAAAAGACCAACACTGCGACCAGGGCTGAAACGGCGACGATGATGGTGATGACGTAGGCGAGGGAAAGGCCACCACCACCACCACCTCCTTTTCCACGGTTCTTCAGCGGGTCCTCCGTCGAGGACTTGCTACTGTTTCTCAAAAGCTTCAGAACCTGTTCTTTTAGTGGACTGGAAAAGTTGAAGAGCGAGGCAACGCCCAGGATGGTCAGACCTGCGGCCGCTGCTTTGTAGCCGCAATACTTTGAGGGCTTTTTGGTGGTGGTAGTTGTCGGTGAAGGAGTAGTGGTAGTAGTCGTGGTGGTGAGGATGATCGGTTCAACCGTTGGTAAATTAAAAGTAAGGACTCTGCTCACCATTTTGTTCCATTCCTTCTTTTTGTTTCCAACGAGCTTAATACCTTCGCTTTTCACTATTTCTTTAATCTTACTTAATCCAACGGGATTCACGAAGCCAGGGGCCTTGGAAGACTCTATCTCCTCTTCGGCGTCACTGATTTGAGGCACTGAATTGCTCAGCACTGCTTGACGGCTGTACACGCGATTGTCCGAATCAACAGCAATGAGGAGGAAGACGGCGAAAACGGCAATCAGTTGAAAGAAAGCTGCACTGCTGCCAGCTGGAGACTTGCTTCTTGGAGTCATCTTTTCGAAACCGGGAAGTAACGTCACTCACTCACTTTACTCTTATAAGTGTCAGTTTTAATAAATAACTTAAAAGTTCGAAAATGTTAGTGTTCAACAAATAAAAATGTCCAAAGTTCTAATTTTTTTTTCAAATCTGCTTATCCTAAAAGCTGCTCAATCTTCTCCACCAGCTCCTCGTGTTTCCGCGACGTCTGTATCCGCCGTGAAGCGTTTGCCAGCTTGGTCTTGAGGACGTCATCTCCGAGCAGGTCGTCAACTGCCTCCAACAGCTGCTCATCGGTAAAGTTGTACGGGTCAATACGACGACCGTAGCCGGTCTCGTGAAGGCGTTGGGCGCTACAAAAAGCAGGAGAGAAAAACAACAGTTGAGTTACTCGGCAAAACTCAGAACAAGAAAACCTACTTATCAAACTGATCGCCAAACATTCCCAGCAGGACCATTGGCTTTCCCAGGCTGAAGGTCTCCGTGGTGGTGTTGCTTTGAGGTGAGATTTGAACGATTGGAAAATAAGGTTAAAAGAGGTTTAAAGTTTGAGACGTTTAAGCTTACTTTCCACCATGGGTGATCACCAAATCGACGTGCGGCAGAATGGCCATCTGATCGACGTACCGGTCGCCCCACATGTTCCGCGGCAGTTCCTCCAGCTCCTCGTGTCGTGGCCCCTTCGAGACGATGTACTTGTGCGGCGACTTACTGCCTAAAATGCGGATCAGCCGTCGCAGAAGGTCCAGGTCGTAGCCACCCATGCTGCCCATGGAGAGGTACACCAGGCTGCCGCTGAACTTTCCGCCCTCCAGCTGATCTTCGAGGAACTTCTTCGGCAGTAACTCCTCCAGAGGCTTCTTAAAGGACTTTTGCGTCTGAGGGCGCCGGTCAAAGACGTCCAAGTTGAACCAGCCATTCTTCGATTGAATCGACCTAAAGTTGATTTCCTCTGGCCAGCTGTACACGGTGAGCAGCTGTGTCTCGGGTCGCAGGGCATCTCCGGGATAACGAAAGCCATAGCCCAGGTCCTTCTCAATGAAGTCATTGAACTGCGGTGAGCAGAACATCGTCCGACGAAGGGCGTTAAAGGCGGCGTACTGGGGATTGTTTCGCGCCACCGGACCGCTTGGGTATCCTAAGGATAAACAAACAAAAGTTCTTTTAAGACTTTAAAGCTTATCATCAACAAAAGCCCTCTCTTACCCGATCCACCCGGTGGACAGTCGTCCTCTTCGTCGTAATCCAAATAGCAGGCCGGCACGGCGCTGGCATTGAGGACCCAGGGCGTCTCTGATAAGTGCACCGAAGGCGGCAGAAACATGTGGTCAATGTACACCAGGTCCGGCCGGTACAGCTCCAGACACTGCCTGATGGCCGCGTCGTAGGCGGCAGTGTCGCAGTACATCTTCTCCCCGTGCATCATCTTCACGCAATTGACCATCTTCTCCTCGACGCTCCACGGGCCGATTACTTTCGACTCGACCAGCTGTTGGCCGATTCGCTCACCGGGGTTCTCCTCTTTTGACGATTCTTCTTCATCATTATCCTTCGGGTAGACCATGATGTGCTCCTCGTAGCCGCGGGCAGTGGCCTTCCCTTGGAAGACGGCGTCCACCAGGAAGATCACCCGGTGGCCGCGCTGGGGAAACGCCTCCAGGGCCCCGAGACAGGCGTTCACATGGCCGACGGCGTTGATGGGCGCCACAAGAACTGTCAGCTGTTTCATTGTTGTTTTGATTTGTGTTTGATGGATTAAGTTGCGGATGTTGTTGTTTGTTGTTGTGTCTTGAGTACAGGAACAAGTTTGGCCACCACTTTTTATACCACTCTCCACCTGATGAACTGAAACTGATTTGCGGTCATTTCTATTACAGTCTGATCTGGCACGACGTTTGATAAACGTTTGACTTTCGACTTTGATGTCAGACCGCTGTTGCTGGTGCAAACACAAAAATAGACGCCAGATAGACTCGCAAAAATGTAGCTTTTTGTAAAATAAAACATTGTCTACTAATCACTTTATGATGGTCTGCAGACAGCTTCACTTCAGTCACTCTCAGTGCATGTGTCTGCATCATTTGCCTGATGACTGCTAACACTGACAAAAAGTGCAAATGCTGCTGATGATAAGAACCGCTGCCAGTTATCTCCGGTTGTGATGTCTGTAATGAATCTACCCTTTTAATTTACTACTAATGTAATCAACTCTCCGAGTTCAAACCTCAGACAAATGTCCGCCTGATAAACGGGACATTTTGCACTGAACTTGTTGTCCTCCTTTTTATGGTGGTGATGATGATGAAATGCAGAAATGAAAAGTAAGTTGAAAACTTGCAAACTTCTAAAAGTTTTTAAGTTCTAAAAAGATGCCATAAAATTGAAAAGATGTTCACCTTTAGAGACCTGTTTATGCCACGCTCTTTTTCTTCCCGAACAGCCGAGCTTTGCCATTGCTTGCCATTGAAAAGCTTCAGAGCTTCATTCCATGTCAGCCCCCTCGACGGCCACTCTGGTGGGCGGGAAGATCGGCAAATTCACACTGGACCAGCTGGTGGCGAGCGGCTCCTTTGGCTCCGTCTACCTGGGCCACAAGGAGAGCACCGGTGAGCGGGTGGCCGTCAAGATTGAGCTGGTCAATCACCCGCAGCCGCAGCTGGTCTTGGAGATGCAGTTCTTTGAGCGGTGAGGTTTCTTTTTAGGTTTAGAAAAACTAGGAAATACTGATCACTTTTATCTTCCTCAATCAGCCTGGGCGTCGCCGAGTTTCTGCCTCGCGTGCGCACCATTCGCGTCTGTGACACCGACCCGCGCTACCACGGCATGGTCATGGACCTCCTGGGACCCTCCCTAAATGACATGCGAAACTCCATGGGCGGCACCTTCTCCAGCCAGACGGCCACGCTGGTCATGTGCCAGTTGGTTCACATTCTCAACTACGTCCACGACCGGGGTCTGATCTATCGAGACGTCAAACCGGAGAACTTTCTGCTCGGCCAGCCCAACACCGACAAGTGGGCCACCGTCCACCTGATCGACCTGGGCCTGTGCAAGTGCTACCGCGATGAGGTGAACGGCCACATTCCCTATGTCGATTCAGGTACCACAGCAGCAGCTTTTCTGTTGAAAAGAATGCTATAAACTGAGGCTCAATTTTCATTCTCTTTCTCCAACCAGGCAAACTAATCGTCGGCACGCAACGCTACATGAGCACCAACTGCCACTTTGGCCGTGAGCTGTCCCGTCGAGACGACATGGAGGCCATCCTCTACCTGGCGGTCTTTCTGCGCAAGGGCCAACTGCCCTGGCACGGCTTCACCGGCACTCCAATGGAGAAGAATATTCAAACGGGTTTGTTGCGGTGGTGTTGTTCTATAAACTCAACCTTTAACCAACTCTTCCCCTTTCCTCAGGTGAAATGAAGCAGTCCATCAGTCCGGAGGAGCTATGCGCCGACATGCCGCCCGCCTTCGCCAGGTACCTCCACAAGGTGCGCAGCCTGCAGTTCGAACAGCGGCCCAACTACGACCGTCTGTACGGCAAGTTCAGCCGAGAACTTCAGCGGATGGGCACCAGTCTGGAGGAGAAGAAGTACGACTGGAATCGGGCGCACAAACGCCGGTCGGCAATCAGTCTGCGTGTTCCGGCTCGATTTGACTGCTGAGCCGTCGTCGATGTATCGAAAACGGCAGCAGAAGCAGACTGACGATTGAGGTTTGTGCTCAAGGGGTAGTGTGATGTGACCGGGTGACTTTACTATTACATGGACAGTGCACGCTTCAATGATTGAGAGTGAGCAGCAGAAGCAGTCGCTTTAGAAAGTTCAAATCTCAAACAGAGTTTTATTTTTGACTATAATTAAGGAGAAAACGCTGGCGTAGTAAATTATCTAAAAGGGGGAAACAAATGAAAACAAGAAAAGAAATATTTTAAACCATTTTACCGTGTGGAAAGTTTTTGAAGTCACCCGATAGCCCATTACCAGTCTGAAGCCGTACCATCTAAAACGTTGACTATCTTGAAATGCATCGACCTGCAATTGAAAAATTAGTTTATAAGTTAAGATTATGAGTTTGATACCTTTAGCAAATGTCGAATCATTTTAGAGTCCTTTCTAAAGGCAACGAGCTGAATGAGTCGCATATAAAACCGTCTATTTTCCTGGAGACACTGCTCATTGTACTTGACCACTTGAGCACACTTTTCAATGTTCAGGTACATCACCGCAATGAGTTCCATAATTATGAAAATGTAAAAGTACTTTCTTGAATTGGGCAGTCTGCTGTTTGATGTAAGAAAGTACAGCTGATAGGTGAAAATCAAAACAGCGGCAGGAAAGCCAATTGAGAGAAAGTAGGTCCAAAATGAGTTGTACGCCTGAAGGGTGATATTCACCCTCAACAGCTGCTTGTTGAGGTGGTAAAACTTTGATATCAAACGCAGCAAGTTGTGCTTAATTTTTCTTCTTAGTATCTGTTTGGCAATTCTTCGCAGTTTTGAGAGAACGTGCCTCTGTCTGATGGCCACATACTGACAGGTGAGTGTGTGAAAGATAGAGATGCCAAAAGCTGCTGAAAAGAAACAAAAGTTGTTTTAATTTATAAAAAGGTAAAACACTGATTTCAACTCACTGAAAATGGCATAAAAGTTCCTCAGTGGAAAAAGTGCACCCCAGTAGAAAGCGAGGCAGTGAACGCTGACGACGTACTTTGCATTGTGGTAGACGTTCAGGTAGAAGAAGGACAGCGAAGCGAAGTAGCAGACGGACACTGAGAAGGTGAGCAGCTTTCGTAGCCTTCTCCGAACGGCCAAAATGGCCACTGATTCTTGAGCACTGAGAGGCGTTCCACCTTGTTCTAGTTCATCATCATTCACTTTTATTAACAAAGCTCCCTTCGCAATAGGTCGTAAAGCGGTGAAAGAGGCGTAGATGAGCGCTTCGGCAACGGCCGTGATGGTGGCCACGGTGTTGATCTGCAAATGCGTCACCCGGGGCACCATTTGGTAGCTGTAGGTGTAGGGACTGGTCCAAAGGCGCCGCCAGTGAATGGTGCCCGTCGCCTCCAGCTCGAGAAAAAGGACGCCGTACAGTGTACTGAAGAGGATGAGCAGCAGGTGAACGCCCAATTTTGAGCGGTTGTTGCTGAGCATTGGAACATTTTCTGGTGTGACGACGGCGTCGAAGCAGGTCAGCAGGTGCCGGAAATGGCCAGCAGTTGAGGATGCACAGGACCGAAGTAGTGACAGACCTCGCAGAGCTACTAAGGCAAAGGACCAGATGTAGGTCAGTTGTTCATTCATTTGGAGATCTAGCAAAACAAAAAAGAGCTCAAGTAAAATGCTTTTCTCAAATGTAAACTGCGTTTTGAAGAAGCAGTGAGAGTGCAAAAAGTCTTTTTTATATTGTTTCACATTTTTTAAAACTTTAATAGCGACTTTAGTGCACTTAAAAATTCATTAATCAAACTACAGGCAAAGTGGAGCAAAAAAATCATTTTTTATTAATAATTAGGTTAGAGCACTAAATATTTTATGTTTTGAAAAAATCAATAATAATTTTTAATAATAAAAATTATATGCCAACTACAAAATAATTTAGAAAATTAATTAAGTTTTTTCTACTTTAACATTTTACCATGTCCAAGGTAAAAAGTAGTGCTGGTACCAGAAGACAAATAAACAAAACAAAGTAAACAAAAACAAAATGTGAATAGTAAAATTGTGTACATTAAAAATGAAAGGTGTTGGAAATTAATTTATTCTGGTTATGTTGTTTGCATCAAAATGAAGGAATCTGCTTTTAATCTCGCCGGTGCAACGTTGAATGTTTCGGTTAACAATGTAACATTTTAGTACCATTTTTACATTTTACTTTAATCAGTTTTAACTTTTTTTACAGTGGCACCCATGGTGTCGCATCAAGGTGAACGACGACAATGTCACTGCTTCCATCGAGGGACACTCAATTGAGATGGAGTTGTTGGAAGTTTTAGCCACCAAGTACCACTTTAGATTCAATTTGATCTACGGGGGCGATGACTGGGGCAAAGAGGTGGAGGGAGGTGGCTGGACGGGCGCCATTGGACAGGTGGTGGCCAATGTAAGCGAGGTTTATAAAAAAGTTAAAAAACCAAACCAAATAATTTTGTTGTTCATTTAGAAATCTCACTTTGCAATGTGCGGCGTCTCCCACTCCTTTTCCCGCCACAAAGTGGTCGATTTTACCGAGTTCCTCTACAACGATGAGCACACCTTCATAGCGCAGTATCCTTCAGGAGCAAGGCGTGAAGTTGTTCAGTGGAGCTACCTCTTGCAGCCGTTTGACCTTTCCATTTGGCTGGCCATTCTGGGGACGGCGCTCTGTTTGTATGTGGCCTTTGCAGCCCAAGAAAAGGCTCACAATAAAAACAATCAAGAGAGCAGTTTCCTGAAGACTATTTCCATCTTCTTGATGCAATGTAAACAAACTCTCTAAAAACTGTTTTTAAAGTTATCAAAAAGTTTTTCCACATAGACAACAAATCAATTCAACGCGAGGACCACTGTGCATTTCAAGTGCTTCTTCTATTTACCTTTTTTGGCGCCTTCATCCTCTGTCAATTCTACCTCACCGCTCTCTACTCATCTTTGGCCGTTCCGGCCACGCAGAAACCGCTGGACACCTTTGAAGACCTGCTCCGAGCCTCACAACCGCTCTCCAAGTACCGCTTCTACGTGCAGACCAGCTCCTACATACTGCAACTCTTCCAGAGAGCTTCACCCACGGACAGTCCGCTGTACTACGCAATCGGACAGAAGTTCAACTCCACCGTGAACTCCCGCTTCTCCCACCAGGAAGACGTGGCTCGACTGCTGGACGACAGCGAGTACAATGTCCTCTTCACGGATCGCCTCAGCACGGAGGCCTTCAGCGTGGCCCACATGAGGGCGGCCATTCACTTTGGAAGGGAGAACTTTGACAACACCCAGGTGGGCATTGCCGCCCGCAAGAGCTCTCCCCTTGTGGAGCCCTTTAATGTCGTGTAAGAGCATGTTTTAAAACTTAAAAGTTTTTGTTAATTTTGAAACACTGTTTGTTTACCACTTTTGTTTACAGAATCAGACACCTGCGAGAGGCGGGCATCATCGATGGGATGATTCGGCAAGTGATCAGTGGCAGCAGAAGAAGGCGGAAATTCAAGTTGAAAAGTGAAGATTTGAAAAGGGTGACAAAAAGAGTTAAAGAGAAAAAAGAAACAGAAGACGTCAGGGTCTTTAGCCTGGCTGACCTGAAGTCAGTTTTCAGCATTTCAGCCGCCGGTGAGCTTTTGTCGTTTGTTACTTTTATTTTTGAGTACTTTTTGTTGGTGCAACTTAAATCACGTTTTTGTTTTTAAAAATTGCTAAGGAAAGTATGCTTATATAAGAGATAATCTAAAATAGTAAAAATTAAAGCAATAACAAACTAAAAAATAGTTTTTACCGTATGAAAAGTTTTCGAAGTGATTCGGTAGCCAAAAATTAGTGTGAAACCGTAAACTTTAAAACGGCGACTTTCTTGAAGTGATTCGATCTGTAATAAAAAAAGCTTATACAAAGTTTAAAAATTCATTTTTAGGCTTACCTTTAACAAATTGGTTACAGTTTTCAAACCATTTCTAGACTGCGCTAATTTCAGATAAAACTTTCTGTTTTCACTCAAACACTTCCCATTAAATTTTACTACTTGAGCACATTCTCTAATGAGAAGATACAATGAAAGAATTAGTTCAAAAACAGCCATAAAGAAAAAGTATTTTAACATTATTGGTATGTTATTGTCGTTGGTGAGAAAATAAGTTTCATAAGTTAAAGTGATCACTAGATTAGGCAAAGCAATTGTTAAATATGGGCTCCAAAATCGCGCGTATTCCTGAAGATCACTATTGATGGACATCAGTTGGCGATTGAGAATGAAAAGCCGATGTGCTAAATGATCATTTTTAGATTTTAAGACTGTTTTCAACTTTAGTAAAACTAGACGTTGCTGTAGAGCTACATAACGACTTGTCAAAATGACAAAAACAGGAAAGCCGACAATCGCTACAAACAAAAAACCAAATATTTTAAAAAATTTAACACACAAAAACAATTACCAAAATAAAAGTAGACAACTCCAAGCGAAAACTGAAATGCCCAGTAAAAAAGTAAGCAGTGCAATGAAATTACAAACTTTCCGTTGAGGTAAACGTTAATGTAAAACCAGATTAGCGACAAGATGGTGACAATGGCTACAATTGATAAAAGCAACTTTTTATATTTTTCTCTAAACTTTAAAATTTCTATTGTTATATCATTTGGTAGCGGTAACCAGTTTTTAGTAAGGGAGTGTTCATCAACTTTAACAAGCAAAAACTCTTTCTTAACAGGTTGTACAAAAATGTACGACATAAAAGTAAGCACCTCTGAAATAGTGCACAACACTATGAGTTGATTAATTTGCGGATGAATGTGAGCTGGTATAAGCTGATAAGTGTAGAGGTAATCACTGGTCCACAGTCCGCTCCAGTTGACGGCTCCTGTAGCTTCCAATTCGAGGAATATGACGCCGTACATGGTAAAAAGTGTGATGAAAATCAAGTGATAGGCCATTCGCCTGTTTTTGACCACCACATTCTCAGGCGTGACAACCACATCGAAACGAGTTATACACAAATCTGTAAAGATGTTCCAGACTAAAGAAGCAGCTCGTTGAAAAATGATAAACATTTAATATTGAATTATTGTGTTTTTGGAAAGTGATTTGAACCATTGAATTTTGTTTTAAAAAACTTTTTGGTGCGTTTTTAATTTAAAGACATAATGATAACATACATACATGATAACAAAAAAATTAATCAATATTTTTTATACAATTTTTAATAAAAAAATGTAAGTTGTTGAAATGATTGCAAATTGACAAACAAGTTTTTTAAAATTAATCAATTTTAGGTTTCAAACAATATTTTTATTTTTAAAAAGAACTAATATAAGCACGCTTATATAGGATATTATCTTAAAAATAAAATAAAAATGAGCCAACAATAACATTTCAAAAGCAGTTATCTTTTACCGTATGAAAAGTTTTCGAAGTGATTCGGTAGCCAAAAATTAGTTTGAAACCGTACACCTTAAAACGGCGATTATCTTGAAATGATTCAATCTTAAAAAAACAAAATATTTAAATTAATTGTATTTATCATTATCCTTACCTTTAACAAATTGGTTAAAGTTTTCGGACCATTTTTAATCTGCGTTAGTTTTAAGAAAAACTTTTTGTTTTCAAACAAACACTTTGCATTAAGCTTTACAACATGAGCACACTCTCTTATTATAAGATGAAGTGAAAGAATTAGATTGAAAACGGCCAAAAAGAAAGAATATTTCAGCATATTTGGTATGTTATTGTTGTTAGTGAGAAAATAAATTTCATAAGTTAGAGTAGTCACTAGATTAGGCATGGCAATTGTTAGATAAGGACTCCAAAATCGCGCATACTCCTGAAGATTGCCATTTATCAAAAGTAACTGGCGATTGAGAATGAAAAACCGATGTGTTAGGCGATAGTTTTTAGATTCTACAATTTTTTTCATCTTTAGTAAAACTAGGCGTTGTTGAATAGCCACATAACGACTTGTTAGAACGACAAAAACAGGAAAACCGACAATCGCTACAAACAAAAAATCAATTTTTTTAATTTAAACACACAAAAACAATTACCAAAATAAAAGTAGACAACTCCAAGCGAAAACTGAAATGCCCAGTAAAAAAGTAAGCAGTGCAATGAAAATACATATTTTCCATTGAGGTAAACATTAATGTAAAACCAGATTAGAGACAAGAAAGTGACAACGGCTACGATTGATAAAAGCAACTTTTTGTATTTTTCTCTGAACTTTAGAATTTCCACTGTTATATCATTAGGTACCGGCAATCCGTTTTTGGTAATGGAGTGCTCATTAACTTTGACTAGCAAAAACTGCTTCTTAACAGGTCGTCTAAAGATGTACGATAAAAAGATGAGCACTTCTGAAACAGTGCACAGCACTGTCAGCTGGTTAACTTGCGGGTGAATGTGAGCTGGGGAATGTTGATAAGTGTAGAGGTAGGCACTGGTCCACAGTCCGCTCCAGTTGACGCTTCCGGTAGCTTCTAATTCGAGGAATATGACGCCGTACATGGTGAAAAGAATGATGTAAATAAAGTGATAAGCCATTTGCCGGTTTTTGATAACCACATTCTCTGGAGTGACGACAACATCGAAACGAGTTATTAACAGATCTTTAAAGATGTACCATACGAAAGAAGCAGCTCGCTGAAAATTATAAACATTTTATTGAAATATGGTGTTTTTAAAAGTTTTGTTTGAATCATTCAGTTTTATGTTGTTTAATTTTTTGGTAAGTTTTTAATTCAAAATTTTAACTTTGCAGAATTAGGAGAAAATGTTAATCAATAATTTAAAAAACAAAACTAGTTGTTGAAATGGTTGTTGAAAATTGACAAGTTTTGTAAGTTTTCATGTTTAACAAATTGTAGTGATCCAAAGCGGTGCATGTAAAGGTGAAGAGAGGTACAGCAGGCAACCTTAATGATGAGCTGCACTAAAGATGCAAGACGGAATTAGTACAAACTCAAAGTTTTTTAATAAATGACAAATAGTATGTCTAAAATGGCTCAAATGCAGTCTGTTATATACCCGCCAAAAACAGGGTAAAAATTGAAAAATTGAAATGTTTACGTCGAATTTTAACTTTCAACAAATTAAATTTTAATCAATTTTAATCATCAACCTGTATTTTTATTTTAAAAGGGAGCCAAAATAAAATCACCCTAATGTAGAATATCAAAGCCTAAGAGACAAAAAGAAAAACGCCTTTAGATTAAAGATTCCCAAAAATTTCCCCATCACTTACCAATCAGGCCTTCGTCAGGAAGGGTCGCATATCTGCATCAAAGCGCGCCAACATCGAGTTAAAGCAGGCAATGGAGCTTCCGCTAAACTTCAGAAAAAATGTAGTGAACCGGAGGGGTGGTAATGGTGGCTGTTTCCGCCGTGGCAATAGCCGAGGCTCTGGTTTGGCGCCAAAAATTTTCTTTGAATTTTTTTTATTTCAGTCACTTTTGTTCTTCTTAACTGAAAATCTGGTCTTTTTTTCTGGTACAGCTGTACGGTAAGTGAGGTAGGTAGTGAATAAATAAACTGAGCAGTTGCCGACTTGACGATCTCTCTTTTGCCTCTACCAGAACCTGATTCCTTTTTAGAAAAATCCGTTGGCGAGCATTAATGAGCGACCAACTGCTAAAGAAAATGCTGCTGAATTCGGTCTCTTTGTGTTACTCGAAGGTCAAGCTCGAGCACAGCGAAAATTAAAGGTATAGCATCAAGATCCGGCAGTGATGAGGGTGAGAGGACACAGAAGAAGAAGAAAAATAAAAAGTGAAGCTAAAGAGGAGCCAAAGAAGAACAAAAACTCAGCATGACAGGGCAGAAAGTGAGATCATCTCCCTCTCTTTCTCTCTTCAAGTAAGTCAAACCGACGTGTGTAAATATAATACCTAAAGAGAGAAAGAGAAAGAAAGATACTGTGTCCCTTCGTGCTCTGACACTACTTTGTATCCTCTCTCTCTCTCTCTCTCCTTCTTTTCTTTTGTACGGCAGTAATTTCTGATGACTCAGGCTGCGACCGACGTCGTCCGACCACTGGTTGAGCCACTGCAGAAAAAAGAACGTGCCTACGTAAAAGAAACAGGTGCTCAGGTGCTCAGCATCGACATCATAAACAGCCGAGCCAAGCCGAGCCGACTTTGGACTGCCGCCCCAGAGACCGATCGTCAGACGCAAGCGGACAGCGGTGAGGAGAAGTCGATCGAAGCTCTCTTTCTCAATCCCATCTTCATCATCATCTCTAAATCGTACTTGAATTCTTTTTTGTGTTTGTTTCTACGCTTCGATTTCTAACATTCTCTTTCTTCTTCTTCTTCAACAGCAACAAACTTTCCCTCTAAGACTCGAACAAGATGCTCTCCAAGGTGTCACTGCTTCTTCTCTGCGGCCTCTTGGCCCTCTGCGCTTCGGGCAAGTTCGACTGGTGAAACTTCGAAATCAAACGTAATTTTTACCCTTCTTTAGTGCGAGCCACTGACGGCCAGCTGCCCACCATCGAGCAGGTGGTCGCCCAGCAGCACCTGCAACAGCACAAGGACCAGCACCAGCAGATGCTGGGCGACGCGCCAGCTCCCGAGGCCGCCGCCCGCTCCGCCGCTGACTCGCTGAAGGACCTCCGCTGCTACCAGTGCAACTCCATGGACGACGCCGGCTGCGAGGCGAACAACACCCTCAAGGAGAAGTACCTGAAGGCCTGTCCCACGAAGAACGGCCAGACGGCGGTCGGCTGCTGGAAGCTCTCGCAGAAGGTCGACTACGACCAGGGAGTCAGTAAGTAGAACCATTTGTTGAATACCTGTTCATCCATTTCATCATCGATTTCTAAATCTCGACCAAATGTGTGTTCTATTTCTATTTCCACCCACCCCTCCATCCCCAGCCCTGCCCGCCCACTCTCGCGTCGTCCGCCAGTGCGCGTACCTGTTTCAGGAGCACCCCTGTGCGAACCGAGCCGGCTACGGCGGCGCCGTCAACCAGTGCTTCTGCAATGTGACGCGCTGCAACAGCGGCACCGGCCTCACCGCATCGCTCGTCACCCTCGGCGCCGCCCTCCTCGTCGCCGGAAAGCTCTTCCGCGGCGTCGGCTGGTAAACAGTGGCAACAGGTGGCAAGGTAGACGGCATCCTCTTGCAAACTCCCATCATTTCACCATCGCAATCTGTTTATCATTGGCCGCATCCTTTGGAGATGGTGGTGGTGGTGGTGATGATGGTGGTCCAAGAGTGCCGTCAACTTTTTATTTATGTTTTCCTTCTTTTGTTGTTCTGTTTTCGCTCTGTTTTTATAATAACAATCTGTCTTAGTTCCCCGTCACCCTACTAAATTAAATAAAGAGAGAAAGAGAGAGGTGCGTGAAGATGATGATGACAAACAAAATAAGAGAGACTTTTTATTTTCGCTGACTCGTATGATACAATAAAAAATACCCACTTCTTCGAACCTAGTTTTGCCTCGAAGCAATAGCTCTTTTTGACTGATAAGATGCGGCCGTCCCGCTGTGAACCCGCCGCAGCCGCTTCTTATCAAAGAGCATTCGGTTGCGGAAGTTGAAGCAGCTGCTTTTGTCCTTTCGCATTGCGGTGATTGGATTATCCAGCTCCTTGGCTTTTGCCAAGTTCACCGCAGTGAAGGTGGTCGCCTCGGTTTCCAGCTCACGTGGCTCGTAGTCGTCGTCGTCGTCAAAGACAGTGGTCCGCTTGTTCTGAGGACGTTTTTTAGAAGGAGACGGGATGCTCTCGGGTTCTGAAACTCCTGAATCCTCTTCTTTCCTCTTGGCGGCCACCTTCGCCAGGAGGTCATCGGGAATGCTGTTCAGCGAAGTTCCGGCAGAAGTATTTGTAGAGGCGATCTTCCGCTCCCTTTTTGCCCGCTGCTGTTCGGTGTTGCGCTCAATCTCGGCGCGACGCTTCGACTTGGCCGCCTCGACGGCGGCCACCTTTGCCGAGTGCTCTCGCTCCAGCTGCTCCAAAGCGCCCTGCTTTGCCGTCTCCTTGCCCACCTCCTCGGGGGCGTCGTCGTCGTCTGAAGTGTTAGGCTGATCATCCTCGTGGTGCTGGTACTCCTCTTCGATGGCCATAGTTTTTGGTAGAGCTTCAGAAGAACTTCCAAAACGGAGTGAAAACAAACGAAATCGTTCACACGTGTTTACCTTTTTTGCAGCAGCTGCTAAAGTTGCCGAAACTATTTCCACTGCTGCGGCTGGAAACTCTTTCTCCGTTTTTCCGTTTTGTGACAAAACTTTTGTCGCGCGAAGTACAACTGCAAAATAGTTCTTCAACCGAACGCATAAACGCCGCCTCATTACACCGAGAAAGAAAGAAAGAAGATCGTGACCAGGCATACCGATTATCTTCTCCTGGTTCAGGCAACCATGATCATGATCATCAAGCTCCTCTTCCTTTCAAGGCTACGATGGAGGAGGCAAGAAGAACGCAATGTTTCGCCATTGTCTCGCTATTGTCAACACTTTTCAGCTCAGGCTGGAGAATCCTTTCAACACACACACTACAGCCATCAATTTCGAAATAGAACCCAAACCATCTTCCCCACCTACAAAACCAGACAATCATGTCCATCAAGAACCGCTTCGGCGACTTTCGCCGCCGCTTCCTGACGCTGATGTTCATTGCCAAGGCGACCCTCATCACCCTCAACGCCTCCTTCATCGCCCTCGACCTGGTGATCAGCACCTTCCTCTGGCTGGACATCACTCGCCTGCCCTCCATCACCACCGACCTCCCGCAGGCCGTCATGGACGACGTGGTGACAACCAAAAAGTGCGGCATCCTCCTCACCTCTCTCCTCGTCATCACCCTCTGCTCCCTGGGCATCTGGGGCGCCCTGAAGACCAACTCCGGCCTGCTGATCACCTACGACGTCGCCGGTCTGCTCGCCGCCCTCGTCCTCCTCCTCGGCTGGCGCAACTACACCGAGGAGCCGCTGCTCTTCGGCCTCGTTCTGGCCGCCATTGTGGTCGCCCTGCTCGTCGGCCTCCTCTACATCAAGGCCATCAAGGAGGAGCCCTATCGCATCCGCCGCGAGCTGATGATGGTCAACCTGGCGAACATGAGAGAGTAGTTTTGGTTCAGCTGAGAAAAAAGAGGATTTGTGTTATTGTTCAACGGATGTAAACAACAGGAGTAAAAGCTCGATGAAGTTTTCACTGTTTAAAAAGTTAGGGATCAATCCGCCCAGTCATCGTCATCATCGTCGTCATCTTCCTCCTCATCAGAACTCGCCGGAGCTCTCCTCGGCTCCGGAATCTTCGCCATGACATTGTCCATCGCCTGAGCCCCGATTGACTTGTTGCTCAACGCCGGCGGTGGACCTAGATTCCGCGGCTGTTTCTGAGAACCACCACCACCTTCGGAGTCTTTGCTGATGCCGGTCCGCCGCGACTGAAGTCGCCGCTGCAGCTCCGCCATCATGTCCAGCGGCTCTGCTGTGACCACTTTCTTCTTACTGCTTTCCTCCTCTTCTTCTCGCTTCTTCAGCTTCTCCTCAGCCTTGCGCTCCTTGATCGTCTTCTTTGTGGGGCGGCCGCCGGCCTTGCGAATCGCGTCCAGCAGCGAGGCTCGGCCGCCTTCTGCTGGTGAAGAGGAAGAGGTAGTAGTTTCAGGAGTTTGTTGTTTTGCAGTAGTAGAAGTTTGAGGAGGTGGCGGCGGAGGAGGTTGTGGAGAGGTAGGCGGTTCAGGAATGTCCATCGAAGGAGGTGGAGGTGGTGGTGGAGGAGGAGGCGGTGGTGGCGCTCCTGAAGGAGGTGTTGGAGGTACTGCTGAAGAGGATGATGATGGTAATGATAATGTTGGCACTGAAGGCAGTGATAAGGCTGAAGTCGAGGAGGCGGCGAACCTTGAAGAGGAGTTCATGTGCGCCAGGTCGGGCAGGTTAAATAGAAGCGAGCCCGACTCGTTGCCCCCTCCCAGCTCATCGTTGGGAGGCAGGCCGTCAAAAAGGCCCCTGAAGGCCTCGTCAGCGATGCCCGGCAGCGAGGGCAGGGCGCTGGGCAGGTCGCCCAGCAGCTCGGGGGCCGCCTGAAAGGAGAGGGCAAAGTTCAGCGGGTCCTCGACGGTGGTTGTGGACTGAGGCACGGCGTTCAGAGAGGCTGAATCAGGTGAGTCGCTGCTGGCCAGCGAACGAGGTCCTCCCTTTCGAGCACCTCGAGAGCTGGCGCCTCTTCCCAGTTGAGCATGGCGACCAATGGTGTAGGCGTTGACGGAGGAGTTGAAGAGCAGAAGTGAGCTGAGGCTGGTGATGGACGCCCAGGGAATGGCCTCGTCGGAGAGCTGGTCGGGAATGAGGCGTTTCTAAAAAGTAAAAGTAGGGTTTTAGAAAAAGGAAAGGCCAATGATGAAATCGTAATCGAACTCACATTTGGCACTTTGTCGTAGATGAAGAACTGCGACTTGACCTTCGCATCATCGTCGTAGGGAATGTGCGTGCTGCTGATCTGCTCGTACTTTTTAGCCGAGCAGTTTGGCTTCGCAGCTAGCCTCCTTTTGAGCTCCTCTTCCAGCGAGTAGCCTCGATCATCGGCGAGCAGCCCATCAACCGTCTCCGCCGTGCCAATCTCCTCCGCCGGGTACTTGTGGTGGCTGTAGAGGGTGGTCGCCCGGCCCTCGTCCGTCTTCACCTGGGCGATCTTTCGCCCACAAACTGAAGATCGCCGGTCAATGTCCTCCAGACGAGCCGATACGGCGGTCAGCCTCGAGTCGACCCGGTCAAAGAGCGTCTCGGCGAGCGTTTGAATCAGCTGAAGGCGGTCGGCGATCTGCAGGACCAGCTCCTCACGGCGGAGGTTCTCCGCAATGGGCGTCAGCTGAAAGGCGGCGGCCATTAAAAGGAGAAGGTCTTTGAGGGTGATAGTTTAGAAGGTGATGATCACAACCAAATGAAGAACTTGTTGATGGCTTCTTTCTGCTGCTTCATCAAAAGGCTTTTCGGCGCTTGAGCCGAGGTCGTTTCTACTTTGGCTGCTGCTGCCGCTAGTTTTTTACACTGGGGCGTCACACATCGAGGTAAAAGGTACTTCTCTCTTTGCCACTTATCAGCACCAGACAATGGCAGTGACAGGAGGTGATAATATAAGAGTGTGATCACAACCAGAAAAGAGAAGAGGAGAGAAGAGCACCAGAAAGGCATTGACGCCTATGCGTTGCAGGCAAAAAATGATGTAAACAAAGACATCGCTCCGAAGAGGACAAATGACCAAAATTTTTTACGACTGTTTTTTCAAGCAAAAACCGGGATTCAAAAGACTTGTACTGTCAAACCATTACATTAAAATCAGTCCCACAACCACCAAACAAAATAAATTCCAATAATAAAAATGAGAGAAGAGTAATAGATAGAAGAAGATAAAGAAGAATAAGATAAGTACAAAAGAATGTTAGGTAAGGGGATAAAATAGGTTTACAACAACAACAACAAGTGTTCGTCCTCTGGTTGACCATGATCATGATTGAGCGTTTCTGTTTGGAGGGGATGTTTTCAGAGGGTGATGATGGTAGTGGTGGTGATCATTAAGATGGTATCGCAGATATAAAATGAAGGCTGATTAATAAAAATCCCCTCACCCCACTCAATCAGCCGACAGCTTTCCAGTCTTCTTGGCAACTTCACCCGCAGCCGCAACAGCAGAGCGTCCCGAGGCGGTGGACTTTTCATCGTCAGAGAGGTCGCCGCTAAAAAGAGGGCAGAAAACGAAAACGAAGCCAAAAACAAAATTAAAAAACTTTTAATTTGTCATTAAATAATTTGTCATCACTCACTCCTCCACGCCATTGCTGCTGGCCATGTTCAGTATTTGGGAGAGGCACTCGCCGAACTGGTCCAGTATGAGGCCCTGAATGTGCTCCTCGCTGCTCTTCTCAAACTCGCCCTCCTCCGCCTGCGCCATCAGGCAGCTGGCAGTGGCCGTGAGGATCTCGTCGGTGAAGATGTTGAAGGGGTGGCTGAAATGAAAAACAAAAAAAATAAATCTCAAAAACTTTATAATAAACAAAAAATGAGTACTCACCAGTCCGCCTTGACCTTCACCGGCAGCTTCAGCTTCATGTCCGGTCCCCAGAGTTGCACTGCCTTGCTCGAATTGCCATACAGTTCCTGCATTCGGTGATCATGAGCGCCGACACCGCTTCCTCCTCCTCCAGCTCCTGCATTTCCTTTGCCGTAGTTTGCCCCTCGATGATGATGACCTCCTCCGCCGCCGCCGCCCCCGCCACTGCTGCTGGCACTGCGCATGACCATCTCGCCGCTCTCGGTGAGGTACATCAGCGACTTCCGCTCGCTGCTCTCCTCAAAGTTCTTGCAGTTGGTGCAGCGGCAGCGGTCACTGCAGAGAATCTTCGCCTCGTAGCACTCGCAGTAGTTCTTCAGGCAGCCGCTGCGCTTGCAGCTGCAGCCCTTGATGTGCTTCCGCTCCGCCGTGTCGCCCCCCGCCGTCGAGGAGGAGGAGGAGAAGGCGCCGCCGGCTCCATTGCCAGAGCCGCCGGCTCCGTCGCCAAAGTTGGTGACGGTGGAGTGGGCAATCTTGGGGTGGAAGGCGGCGGGGTTGCGGTCCAGCGCCAGGCGAATCGCCTTCTTCCGCGTGTCCTCATTCGCGAGGTTGTTGCAGCAGCTGACGCAGTTGCAGTTGTTGCAGAACTCGCCGTTGGCGAAGCACTCGCAGTACAGCTTCAGACACTGCGAGCGGGTGCAGTTGCACGGCTTCCGACGACTCTCCTCTAAGGGCAGAAAGTGGTTCGAGTGGTTGGAGAGGGAGGACGAGCCGGCGGATGATGATGCCGCTGATGACTGAGAGGAGGCAGAGAGGCTGAGGGCCAGGTTGACCATTTCAGTGGCGTTGGAGTTGTGGCCGCTGCCTTGTCTACAAAGAGGTATTAGAAGGAACTTCAAACAAACAAAGAAAGAAAATGTACTCACAAGGAGGAGGGAATCTTCACGACGGTAATCTTTCCACTGTTGCCACCGCCGCCAGCGTTGGCCAGGTACATTGGCTGGGCAAAGTGCTGGCCACTACCACTTCCACCACCGGCCCGGGGGTAGGGGGCAATGGGCACGTACTTGCTCGTCGACGTCGTCGACGTCCCCGAGCTGTTGTTTCCATAGCTGTTAGAGGAGTAGCCGGCCTGTGAGCCGCTGGTAATGTACGGCTTCGAGGTGGCCTGCAGTTGAATGGGCACCCTGCCCAGCGCTCCACCTCCTCCTCCTGCTCCTCCTGCTCCCTGATTGGGCACCATCCAAATGCTCATTGGTTGGCCGCCCATCTTAGGGGGAGGTGTGGCGGGTCCCAGTCCTAAAAGTTGTAGCTCTTGCTGGTTGACCTTGATGTAGTTCGGGGAGATGTTGCTCGACCCGGCCACGCCTCCACTCAGGTGGATTACCTTCTGCCCGGTGGTGACCTGCTGCTGCTGCTGCTGTTGCTGCTGACCACTACTGCCACCGCCCGGAGGAACAAGGCTTTGCTGCTTTGCCGGCATCAGGTGGACCATGTTTGGCTTGATAGTCTGACCAAGGGCATTGAGGGTGCCGGTGCCAATCAGCCTGGCCTTCGTCTGCTGATTCGCTATAGGGTGGACGACGGTGGGGCTGGCCGAGGCGGTCACTGAAGAAGCAGTGGTCCCCGTAGTGGCAGGCACAAAGCTGATGTAGTGCATGTTCTGCTGATGCGTCTGCTTCACCGCTTTCAGCAGAATGGTTCGCGGTTGGCCGCCGCCGCCTCCCTGTTGAGTGGAGCTGGGGGCTGGCGCCAGTTTGATTTGCTGAAAGAGAGGGGAAAAAGGGAGGTTAGATTTTGATGATCAGACAGGGAAATGATTCTAAGCAACATTACGTGAGCATTTCCCGACGGACGCTGTCCTGCAGAGGCAATCTGCACCGGAGCTGGAGCCAGGCGGACATTAGCTGGCAGGTGTATGACTCGCTGGCCAGCTGATCCTCCTCCTCCTGCGTCGCCTCCTGAAACGGGTATCAGCTTTTGGCGACTGGCAATTTGAATGATGCTGGGATTGCCGCCGCCTGAAGTACTTGAAGGTGAAAGAGGTGTGGCAGAAGATGATGTGATAATAGTTTGCTGTTGGTTCTGTTGTTGCTGCTGGCCCGGCTGTTGCACGTAGAGAATGGGCATCGATGAGGATGATGTGGCCGAAATTGACCGCTGATTACCACCTCCAATTACCGAAATCGTCTGCGGCGCTCCGCGAATGATCTGCTGTGGCTGTCCCTGAGCTGAAACAGTTGAAGCAGTGGAGAAGAAGACTGTCTGCTGTTGCTGCTGCTGAACAGCGCCCACTTTTGGCGGTGAAGGCGTGGGGATCGACTTTTGCGCAATGGCCATTGGAGCAGGCTGAATCGCCCGGTACACTGTCTGCTGCTGCTGCTGCGGCGGGCTGATGGTCACCATGTTTGGGTGAGGGTTGATTAGCGTGGGCGTTGTCGTATTGATCGTTTTGACTGGAGCAGGTTTTATGTTGACCATCTGATGATGCTGCTGCTGCTGCAGAGGAGGTGGCTGCTGAGGCGGAGGCATCATTATCGTTTGCTGATGCTGCTGTAGCTGTGCAGTACTGGTAGTTCCAAAGATGGTCCCAGCAGAACTGCCGTCGGCAAAGTGAATCATCTGCTCGGTGGGAGTCGTCGAGACGACGATGTTCGTCTGTTGGGGCAGTTGGTGTTGGTGCTGCTGCTGCGGCAGCTGTTGCTGATTGATCATCATCACGTCAGAACTGAGAGAAAGATTAGGAATCTGCTGCTGCTGCTGCTGAAAATGATGGTGAAACTGCTGCTGCTGCTGCTGTAGTTGCTGCTGATGCTGGTGGGAATGATCCTCAAATGAGTCCACCGCGGCAGTCGTCTCCACTTCGATGGTGCTGCCCACCGCCATTGGCTGCTGCAGTTGCTGCTGCTGGTGTTGAAAATCATCTCCTAGAAGATGATGTTCTTCGCCTCCCACCATCACCTCCATCGAGTCGACCAGGCCGGCAAAGTCCTCGGCCGACAGCTGGTGATCACCGGCGACGATCGCCTCGTTCACCACCGCCGAGAGCAGGTCCATCTCCTGCTGCTGATGTTGCTGTTGATGTGGCTGCTGATGGCCACCGCCTGGATCTAGAAGTAGAAGGAGGAAGAGGAAGATAGAGTGGATTAGAAGTGAGACAAAAACTAAAAACGAGGCCAATTTCGAAATGGAACAGGTGAGTCGCTGCTCCAGCCTCTACTGCAGACGACAATAACAACCTTGTTCATTGTTGTACATTTCTCGGCGACCTCAGGGCGCCTTCAGTCGCTGCTTAGCAGGTGGTATGCTCACTGGGCCACCTCTTCGGAAACCTTATCCACGCGCTGATAATCGCTGGTAGATGAGGAGGAGATAATTCTCGCCCACTTTGAAAGGCGCAAAGAATCCGAAAAGCCGAAGAGCGCCAGCGCAGAGGCAACTTTTGAAAAGGCTGTGTTTTTCACAGCTAGACTGCGCGGCGGGGGAGCTCGCAGAGGACGACTTTCGGGTGCTCTTTTGGCGGACGCCAAACTGGGCGCCTCTTCTTTCGGGTTGATTTTGGTGATTTATTGATTATTGTTGGAATCTTTTAATTTGGATTTTAGATTAGAGTTTCAAGTAGACAAAATATCTCCGTTTTGATCTTTGAAGACGATTTTAGGCCATCGGCCGTCACCTCCTCTATGTGTGGCCCTTTGCAGAGAAAAAAGTTTTGTTTTGATTTTGCTGCCGCACTGAAAGAAGAGCAAAGGCAAAATCTCACGCCGATTTTTCCTTGATCTGATCTTCTTCAAGCCTTTTGACAGTTGATTTCCGAACCAGTATTATCTAGATTAAACGCTTTAATTTGAAAGCGACCAAACCGACATGAGCCAACAAAAGCCCTCCGGGTCCTCCTCGTCGCAGGCGTCAACCGGGGCCTACGTGCCGACGGCGCAGTACAACGCCATGCGAAACAAGATCAACCAGCAGCTGAACAGCGTCAACTCGAATGATGTTCTCGAGAGGTAAATTTTTGAATCCAAAGATTATACAATTAAGATTCTAATCTTTCTCTATCAGCCTGCGACAGATGTTCGAGTCGACCATCTTCGTGATGACGCCCAACCTGCTGGACAATGTGCGCGCCTTTGTCGACTGCTGTAAGTAGTTTTCTTTGCTTTGTAGTTTCTATTTCTAAACCCTCCTAAACTGCCCAAACCAGTGATCAACGAAACCATCTCCCTGGTGGTCTCCCGCAAGCTGATCACCCAACTGAATGACCGCATCCAGTCACTGGAGAACGAGAACCTCAAGGTGGAGCTGTACAAGGTGGTCCTGGAGCGCATCCAACCGCGCACCAGCTCCCTCGAGGACCAGGTCGTCTTCATTCGCCAGCACCTGGCGGAGATCTACGAGGCGCGGGCGCAGTACCGCGAAGCGGCCACCATCCTCGTCGGTCTCCCACTTCTCAGCGGAAGTGGAAGCGGCGGCTCCAAGGACAGCTCCTCCTCCTCGAACGGCTCCTCCGGTGGGCCCTCGAACACCGCCGAGTACCGCCTGAACGCCTTCCTCAAGGTGGCCGAGCTGTACCTCCTCGACAATGACGTCGTCAACGCCGACAACTACACTAACCGCGCCTCACTGCTCAGCCAGGAGGTGGGCAAGGACTCGATGAAGATCGCCTACAAGATGCGCTACGCCAAGGTACTGGACTTTAAGCGGAAGTACATCGAGGCGGCCGCCCGCTACAGCGAGCTCAGCTTCAAGGAGAGCGGCGTCACCGAGGAGGAGCGCGTCGGCTTCCTCAACGACGCCATTCTCTGCACCATTCTGGCCAGCGCCGGCCAACAGCGCTCCCGCATGCTGGCCACCCTCTACAAGGACGAGCGCTGTCAGACGCTGCCCACCTATCCCATCCTCGAGAAGATGTACCTCGACCGCATCATCAAGGCCGCCGACCACCAGCTCTGCGCCCGCCTCATCAAGCCCCACCAGGAGGGCGTCCACGCCGACGGCTCCAGCACCTTCCTCGAACGGGCCATCATCGAGCACAACCTCCTCTCCGCCTCGAAGCTCTACTCGAACATTCACTTTGATGAGCTCAGTCGGCTGCTGGAGCTGCCGCCGGGCAGCGGCAAGGCGGAGAAGATCGCCTCGGCGATGATCACCGAAGACCGGATGGTGGGGACGATTGACCAGATTGCCGGAGTGATTAGCTTTGAGCGGAAGAACGCCCTGGTCGGCTTTGACAGAGCGATTGGCAGCCTCTGCGCGCAGGTGAACGGCATCGTCGAGGCGATTACTGTGGCGGCGCCGGAGTGGACGGAGGCGAAGATGAGAGAGCTGACGCCGCAGTTGAGCAATTGAAGACGATGGATTTGAAGTTTTGAAAGTGATAGTGGTAATTTCTGAACTCCTATTTCTATTTTATATGTACACTTTAATCCTTCCTCCTGTGTAAAAAGATTAAGCCTAGATTAAATGGCTTCAAAGATGTGAGGTCTTACCAGTGTCATATCTGTTTATACATTTCAGGTAGATTGAACAAGAGCTAAGAAATTGAGAAAAGGGGATATTGCCTAAAAGTGATCAGAATAACTGGGGGTCCACACAGAAGGTGATCTAGAAGTTGGTGTACACCCGATTGACGCCCTCCAGCTCGCCGATCTGCCCCAGCGCCTCTGCCACCGTGTTGAAGGTCTCCTCAGTGAGCTCGGTGCGCACGTAGGGCAGCAGCTCGACGCCATTCTCCACCACCACGTACCGGTCGGCGCAGTTCGCCTCGATGAAGGCCTTCACCTTGGTGTAGCTGGTCGGCTCGCCGATGAACAGCAGCACCGTCTCGTCGTCGTCCGCCTGACGGACCTCCTCGGCGTCCGCCTCGATGGCCACCTCCTCCGCCGCCTCCTGGTCCGCCTCAGTGAGCGGCGTTCCGGCGGTATTTCGAACCCGGACGACGCCCTTCTCGCTGAACTGCGACAGCGCCCGGCCCTCGTTGGCGAAACCGAAGCCGACGTACTTCTTCAGCACCTTGCGGACCTCGTTCTTGAAGTAGTTGCGGTTGTCCACCTCGGCGTCGATGACCAGCAGCGAATTTTCCGGGCCGATGATCTCCAGCTTCACCTCGACGTAGCGCTTCTCCACCGCCCGCTTCACCGCCTTGTCGATGGTGGTGTTGGGCATGTTCGCCTTCCGGCACATGTCGAGGACGTCAGCAAAGTCCTTGTTCAGGTGCGGATCAGAGCCGCCCTGCTTGCTGACCGCCGACTTGATCCGGCTGATCAGCCGATTGTACAGCTGGCTCTTGGCCTGGTCCTTCGCCATCTTCGTGTGCTTGATGTTCTGCCACTTTGAGTGGCCAGCGGAGAAAGCGGCCGAGAGGTGGAGTGGTCGAGTCTGAGAGGTGATCATTTGTTGGGGAGTTTGTGGTAAGAGAAATAGAATCGTTTTAGTGGAATTGTGAAATGAGCAGGAGAAAGGCCGGCAACTGGGAAAGGCAGCCGCCGCTGAGGAAGCTGACAGGTGAAGGCTACCGGCTAGCCGGCGAGAGGTGATCCGAAGTGAGGCGATGTTCATAATGATGATTATCTCCTAAAGAAGGTGGTAGTGATGGTGGTGGAAGGTCAAAGAGGCGGCTTCAAGGACCTTGAGGAAGAAGATTGGACCTGGACAACAGAAGAAAACACATGTGATTTTCAAAACAAGCGAAGGAGCTTGGGTGGCAGTAGCCGACGCAGACGCCGCCGCTGACTTTGGGTAGCTATAGTCGAGGATTTTTTAAAATTGTTTTGAGTTTCAAAATTGTTACCGCGTTTAATAAATAAAACGATTTTTGACATTAAAAACTTCAGTTTTAATTTGCACCAAAATATTTAAAAAAAACTGCATTTATTTAAATAAAAGTAATAACAAGAAATAAAAACAGAACAAAGAATGTGTGAGGAAAAAGAACAAAGAAGAATGGAGAACAAGAACAAATCACACTCGTCTTTGCCTAATCAGATAATGATGATAAAAAGTTCACCGAATGTCAATTTGCTCTGAGTTAATTGATAAACAAGAATGTGTGTGTTAGGTGCATTTTATTTGTTTTTTGACGTTTGTTGCTAAAAACGTTTCAAAAAAACAAAAAACAGTTAAAAAATGTTTTTATTGAACTTTTAAGTAGAAGCGTTTTTCATCTTGAAACCAGAGCAAAATCTAGAATTTTCCTTACCTTAATTTTTTTTTAAATTTGATAAATACATTTCATCAAACAAAAATAAAAACGAAAAAAAATTAAAATGATAAATTCCTGATTAGTGCTTCTGCTTTCAAATGCTTTTTTAAAACTTCTCATTTTACAAAAAGTACACTTAAAAATTTTTTTTTGCAATTGTTTCAATTTGTAAACAGATTTGAAGCAACAGCAACATCGCCAAAACAAAAACGCACTTGTTTTTTCAAAATTCAGTTAAAATTTTGCATAAAAACCCACACTCTACACCAATCAAACTAGAGCAAATTGAAACTCAGTGAACACTTGGAGGCAAAGGAAAAATTAAAAAAGTTGTGACCAGGAAAAAAGATAACAAAAATTTCAGTTTCAACTAAACATGTGAACTTTACACCCGTTGCCATACCTTGATGGCCACATTTCTCGGTCGCACCTCACCGGTGGTCCACCGGAAGGTAAGGGCGTTCCACTTTGAGTTGCTCCGGGGAGCTGCGGACGTCATCAACGGACGGCTCTCCTTTGCCGTCCAGTAGTTCAGTGAGATGCTGTGTTGAGGTGGCAGTAGTGTTTCAGGGCGTGTTCCAGGGCTCAAAGTGTCCGTGTAGGTGATTTGCGAGATGTAGGGAATGAACTCCGGTTGAAACTGGCCAAAGGGAGCCGCCCTCCGCCGTCAACGCGGAAGAAGGTTCCTGCAAGGACCTGGCTGATGTCCCGCCAGGAGGATAAGGAGGAGTTTTGAGTAGGCCAAAGTTCCTGAGGCGATTTTTGGCCGGGAAGTTGAAGGTAGATAAAGCCTGCAGGTGGAATAAAAGCAGGCTCGATCTCTTTCAATTTGCTCACCTCGATCTCTAGTTTGGTCATTCTCTCTTCAATCGAGAAATCTGTGCTGGCAGATAGATCTGAAAAAGGTAATAAAGTTTAGTTTTAAAAATAGAAAAAAGTTAGTTGGAGTACCTTTACAAATAACCAGAACAAAAAGATTAAAAAATGCTGTAAAAAATTTCATTTTTTGTTTTGTGTTGAATGGAAAAGATAAAAAGCGAAGTGGCGTGGGGTAGCAATGCATTAATTGTAAACCAAAAATGAAAAACATGAAAGCAGACAAGGAAGAGGAAACAATTGTTTGCATTTACAGAAGTAGGAGCATTTTGAAGTTTAACACATTTTGTGCAGGTGGTGATAATGAAAACAACTAACTTGTTTCCGGTGATTTGCCACAGTGAAAATCTACCGAAAATCAATTTTTTCAATTAGATGGTAGTAGTGCCATAATATTTACTTAAAATGATTAAAAATAATATAATGTTTAAAAACACAACAAAAACGCTCAACATTTAAAACTGATATAAACAAAAAGTTTTTTTTGTAAAAGTTAGTTTATTTGTGTTTTCAAAACTTTATTTCTTTTTTTACACAATTAAAAGTAAACAAATGAGCACTAAAAACAGTAGGAGCACCAACTGGCTTCTTTTCTGTCACTCAAACTGTACTATATACAAAAGAAAAATTGAAACTCAGCAAACATTGGTGGTTATCAAGGATAGTTTTCATTGACATTAAAACGTACATGAAATGTTGTTTATGCAAGTTTTAACGAAAATTTCCAAAAGAGAAAACGGCGTCAAACACCTGCTGACTATCAATTGGCTCCAATGAGTGGCACATGCAACAGCAAAAATTGATTTATTGTTCAAAAATTGCAAATCGGCAGAAAAATAACAGCAAACAACAAAAAAATGTGTTTATTAATTTAATTATTTTAGTATTGGGAAATATACTCCAATATTTTAAACAACTAAAATAATAAAAAAATTTTTGTTGTTTGCCATAGTTTTTACTAACCTTCATTTTGCACAAAAAACCATTTTTATTTTTGTTTGTAGTTATAAAACAAAACCACTGCAAAGTAGCCAACTAAAACTCAACAAACAGATAGAATTGAGACAGTCTATACTGTAATTTATCGATTTTTTTATTTCAACAATTTTGTTGAAGATTATTAAGGTAAAAACACTTGTACTCAATTGGCTCAATTGTCCAGTTTTGTGTGTCTAATTAAAATGTGAAGAGTAAATGCTAAACTTATTTTTAAATCAAATGTAGCAGTATTGTTATCAAACAGTAAACATCAGTTCACCATGGATTGCAACTTAAAGTTAACAAATATTTAACAATTTTACAAGTTCAATTTCTACGTTTTAATCAAACAACTCGGTTTGTAGAAGCCAGCATTGTAACACATTTTTTGCTTATAATTCGCATATATTACAATCATTTTATTGAACTCACACGACATGTGTCTTTTTGTTTTTAAACTGCACAAACGAGCCAACTGAAAACAGGTGGCTAAATTCTAGACTAAGGTAAATGAAGGTTTGAAGTGCAAAAAAAACAAAAACAAGCAACATACCTGAAAAAGTGCTGCTCCATTTGTTTGCTTATTAAATTAAAATCAACAACTTTATGATTTAAATTTAATGGTGATGGAATAAAAAGTTAAATTAAAGTGCGTGTTAACGTTGTTTGTTGCGGTTAAAAAAAGTCAACGGACAACTTGAAACTGACACTCTTTGTTTTTAAATAAACGAACAGTTGCAAAAAATCAATCAAACATTTCCAAATAAACAGTTTTAAAAACTGGCTAACAAAGTTCATTTCTATAGTAACTGTACTGTTCTGCATTCTACCTATTGATTAATCCTCTTTTTTCAAATAGCAATTAACCAGAATAAATGAGCAAAGTCACTACCGAATTGACATCAATTTGTCAACAAGGTTCAAACTAATTGTTACTATTGACTGACAAACGTTATTTATCAAACCCATTAAAAATGTTTAGTAAGTTTTTCTTAGAATGCGCTAACTAAAAAATAGTTAGTTTATTGATCATTTAGATCTTAGTAAAAGGCAACTTTTAAGTAATTAATGAGCGTACTCATTTTATTTTTTGTAATTTTAATTTTGTTGATAAACAAGGAAAAAAATGTTGCAATTTCTTTTATTTGTCATTTAAACACACAAATTACAATTAACAATAAAAAAGCTTTCAAGATCAAGGGCTTTTTTGTTTTTTCAATTTTATCCTCTTTGACATTTCCTCATGAAGCTATTTGCCCAGTAGTAATCTAGGCTAATTACTTTTTTTTGTATATAAAATAACCCACTTTAGTAAATGTTGTAACACGTTTTATGCAACCAAACAAAAATGCTAATTTTATTTTTAGAAATTATCAAAAATAAAAACCGACTTAGTTTTCTAGCAGTAAAGCTGAAACAATAAAACTTGCACTTACTTGTAATCATTCAATAATTTACAACACTTGTCTGTTTTCTTTGCAATTAAGAAAGCTTAGCTAGGAAAATGCTAGGGCTCTACATTCTTCCGATGAAAATAAAAAAACAAGTAAACTAAAGATGAGCATCAACAAAACAGTCATCGACCAAAAATGAGCTTTAGTGTTGTTATCCCAAAGGTGTTAGTCCTTTCAAACTTTTGACACTGTTGCTGGATATTCAAACAACAACAAATTTTTTTTGCAGTAAAAGACGCAGTTATAGAAAGGTGTATAAAAAGGTTTTTTGGTTTTCTGACAAAACATCATCATCAACGCTCACACCACAAGAAAGCAAGCAAACAAAGTTTCCAAGCTTTTTCAGCGGCAAAAAGCTAAAATGAAAAGTTTACAAACTTTTGCACAGGGCCTAGTCTTGGCTCTCATACTCTACCAAATAAGTACTACTCCCGCAGCCGGAAACGTTTCTGAGGAGACCGGAAATGGCGGCGGCGGCCCGTCAACACTGCTGCTAAATCGAGTCGAGTGCGGCAGCGGCCTCTCGCTGATCCCCGGCGTGCAGCAGATGGCCCGCGGCGTGGACATCACCCGCCTGGACCTGAGCACCGTCGCCGAGGATGACGGCTTCCGCGGAACGCTCATTGACTTCACCTGCACGCGAAACCGGACCTGGCGAGTGCCCGGCGTCCGCGACGCCCGCACCGGCCGCCCCTACGCCCTCTACTGGTGGCCCGACCAGGTGGAGGGCGTGAACGTCCTCTCCGGAGGGTCACTGGCGGCGAGCACCACCATCAGCAGCAGCATTGAGGCCTTCAAGGAGCACATGGCGGCGTCGGTGACTGGTGCCGGGCGCCTCGGCTGGTTTGCCCGCTTCTCCGCCAGTGCCAGTGTGGTGCGGGCGGAGGAGAGTCGCTATCAGCAGAATCGGATCATTGCTGAGGTTTGATGATAAGGATAAGAATAATCTTTTGTTCTGTTTTTTGTTTGTTTATCGAAACCTTTTTCGGTTGTTGTAGACTTCTGCCTTTGCCTCGGCCATTCAGGCGGACCTGCACGTGCAGCGGACGCTCCAGGCGAGTCTCTCTGCCAGCTTCGCAAACTTCTTTGGCCTCAACGTGGTCAATGTGACGCGGTAAACACACACAAGCCACTCTGCATCGGTTTAACCACAAAAAATTTAAAAACTGTTACTATTTTTGCTCGATAGATACGCCGACGCCCGCGACCTCTACGACAGCTTCGTGGAGACCTTCGGCACGCACTACTTCAGCATGGCCCACCTGGGCGGGTACCTGCACATGCGGGCGACCATCGACCGGTACTACTACCAGCGGACGGCTCGCCACTACATCGAGTCCTACCTGGAGGCCAGTTACCTCTCCATTGCCCGCTCCCGGGTCGACTACCGCGCCGGCGCCAGCTCCAGCCTGGCCAACTTCTACCAGAACTCGCAGATCACCTTCAGCTACCTGGGCGGGGAGTCCCTTTCCATGGAGGTAGGATCGTCGTCTTCCTCCTCTACCGCCGCCTCCTCCTACCTCGCCGAGTGGACCAAGACGGTCTTCGAGCGGCCGCATCTCTTCAGCGGCCAACTTCGACGCATCGATGAGTTGATTGAGAATAGGAAACTGCGCGCTGAGGTTAGGAAAGCGATTAACGCCAAGCTCTACGGCGCCTACATCGCCCAGATTCGACGCATTGCCAAGCTGGCCGGGGTCGACGTGGAGGAAAGTCTTACCAAGCTGGAGGGCCTCTATCGAAGTTCAGTGGTCAACAGTCGAAGTGCTTTTTCTAGTGAAGTTGAGGAGGAGGAACGTGAGGCGCACTACCAGGCGGCCCTGGAGGAGCGCATGCAGGTGGTCCTCGCCAAGGCCAATAATCGATAAATGTGAGGTCATTGACAAAAGTAGACTGATAAGCTGTCGTTGAGATTTTAATCATGAAATTAATAATAAAGTACAGTTTTTTTGTCAAATTGAATGCGCAAAATTTTTGCAAAAATTTGAATAATGACAACAAAAGGATAAAAGGTGAATGGGTAGATCAGCATAAACATCATCGACTATTGTTGATTAAAGGAAACGGAAAAAGGGGTAAAGAGGGTTTCAATTGTATTTATTTCTTCCGTTTAATATCCGCTCATTTTCGCTTTTTTGTAATCACTCACTGCACTCAATTTTTTTTCTCTCTCTTTTTTTTATTTTTGTCCTTTCTTTTCCGGTAGTTGACCTAAAGGCATTCATTGTTAACAAACTGATGAGAATGCTTACACAGAACTTTACAGGGTACTTTGTTTGTAGATGCTTGTAGCAGACATTTTCCGGGCGAAACATTTAATTGTTTTATTTGTTATAAAAACAGAAAAGTTATCTCTATAAAGAGGCACTTTTTGTGTGTTTCAAAATATGAATATTGTGTTTGGCTTTTTACAACAACCAAAACAATAGAAACAAAATGGCAATTAACTTGTTTAGGCAATTAACTTTTGTTTTACTTTTCTCCTCTGTCATCATTTCTAAAGGTACTTTTAAAAAACTTTGTTTTAAACTTTTTTAATATTTAAATTTTTTCTAGTTCATTCTGCCAGCATTGATGATGGTGAGCTGGCTAAAGTGAAAACTAGGCTCGAGGCTCTAGAGATGGCTAGTCTAAAAGGAGTGGATGAATCGGTCATTCCACCCGGTTTCATTTACGTTCAGTTGCCAGGCGAAAAGTCGCCCCAAGAACTGTGGCCCAAAGTGGCCCCCTGGCTGGACATCAGTCCCTCCTTTGCTGGGACCTTTTTCCGCGTAAACGGCGGCGGCGCCGAACCGTTTGGAAAAGTTCAGGAAGAGTTCATTCCGCACATTAGTCAGCTAAACTACACCAATATTTATAGATTAGATGAAAAACCAGAGATCAGCATTTTGATGAACTTTAAAACGTCAGAAGAAAGTTCCTCGTTGCTGACTTCATATTCAGAAGCGGAAACTGTTAAAAATGGATTTAATGCACTCAAGTTTAAGTGGACCACTGGAGAGGTGCGCCCGAGAAATATGGCTATCAAGATCTGGCGACGGATGATCTAAAGTTGAGGAAATGTTTTTTTATTTCACAGTAAATTTTAATTTGTTTTTGGTGGAATAAACTTGTCAGTTTTATGTTATTTTTATGTTATCATTTTTAATATAATAAAAGTATTTCTAAAAACAATCATTTCTGGTTATGTTTCTTCTCACCCTTTCCGGTACATAAAATATTTGACAACAATCTGTTTATAAATTACCTATAAAAAGAGTTATTTTGCTGAGCAAAACAATAATAAAAATTTAGTTTTGACTTTGTTAAAAAACAAATGTACAACAAAATGACAACTTTTGCCAAGTTAACACTCTTTCTGGTTGCTTGCTTTGCCATTTGCCAAGGTACAACTAAATAAATTTTTGATATTTGAAAAAAAAAATTCTTTTATTGCAGCTCAATCTGCCAGTTTAGAGGAAAAGTTTGCCCAACTCGAAACTGAACTGAAAAACTCCATCATTCCACCCGGTTTCATCTACGTTCAACTGCCTGGCGAGAAACCACCTCAGGAGCTGTGGCCCAAATTTGCCCCTTGGCTGGACATCAGCCCCTCCTTTGCGGGAACTTTCTTCCGCGTAGAGGGCGGCGGCGCCGAACCTTTTGGCAAGGTCCAGGAAGCCTTCATTCCGCACCTCAGTCAGGTCAACTACACACTTTCGTCAATGTTCCTTAACAAGGGCGAAACCAGCATTCAGCTGAGCTACCTGACTGAGCTGAGCAAGCCACTGAAGATGAATCCGCTCAGCTCAGACTCAAATATCTTTAACTATGCTCTCATTTTCAAATGGGCCACTGGAGAGGTGCGGCCGAGGAACATGGCCATTAAGGTCTGGCGACGAATGATGTAAAAAAAATTGTTTAAAAAATAAAATGCCATTAAACTTTTATTTAATCAATTCAAACCACTTATTTTGCTGTACTGATAAAACCAAAAGTAAACAAGTTTACAGTAAACTGTTTACTGCTTAAGAAACTTTCCGAAAATCTGGTCGTACTTTGCACGCACAGCCCAGGGCGGCCATCGATAGATTTATTTTTCTCCCCGGGAGAAAAGACAACAATCACAGCTGACGCAGCTAGTACAGGCGACTGATACGACCCTGTCAGCCTGGCTTATGTCGCTCAGCCGTTTTTCAAAAACAGGAAGCGCCATCTGCCTGCTAAACTTAATTTGCCTAACTTGCTGCGGTGGAGTTTTCGTAAAACACGAAGATTAAAATAATCGAGTTCAAAGAAATTCAAATAAAACTTGGGAAAAAAACAAAAAATTCAGTTTTTTTAATTCTGTTAATCATAATTCTCATACTTGACACTACTAAATAATGGCGAGGGCGACAAAGG
>JAALOO010000417.1_pt2 | contig 35810 bp, 32 predicted proteins | sample 7257641 | NCBI WGS metagenome assembly JAALOO01 (sample SAMN14085613, study PRJNA598686) | mite metagenome | biome: ENVO:01001000; feature: ENVO:01001002; material: ENVO:01001226; isolation source: single female mite from University of Michigan culture on fish food culture... ...
AGAGAGAGATAGAAGAGATTGACAAGGAAAAATAGAGGTTCAATTTTAGAGTGGCATTGCATTAGCTCAAGTTCGACCGAGATCATAGAGATTTGTAAAGGAAAAGTATAAATTTGGATAAATAGACATCTAGGAAAGACGTCTTTAACGAATGCCATTTCGTTTATATTAAGTGTGTTAAAAATTGAAAAAATTAATAAAATGGTGATAGCCTTAATAATAATAATAACTTAGCAGTAGAATAAATGTGTAGCAAAGAGAAGGAGAGAGGGTTACTACAAACCGGTAAGAGAAGAGGCGGCGGCGGCGGAACTGATTGGCGATCAGAGACAACTGCTGGCGCTTAGCTGTCCCAGCAGCTGGGTCCATTGTTGTTGCTGCGGGTTGCTCGGTTAAAGTTCGAGTTGCCGCCATAGTGATTGTTGTGGTTCGAGAAGCCGTTCATTCGTGGTCCATTGTTGTAGCGGTCATTGCGATCGTCAAAGGTTTGACGATAATCGCGAGCGCCAAAACCACCAGAGCCATATCTGTAAAGGGTAAAAGAAAGTGAGTTTTCGTTGTTGAAGAAAAGAAATGGGCAAAACGAACCGTCGGTTTCCGCCGCCTCCTCCTCCACCACCGCCATAGCGTCGGTTCATTCCGCTGCGATCAGAGTTGAACTCCTTGACAGCGCTCTTGAGGAAGTCGGGCACGTCCTGCTTGGTTTCGACCATAAGCTCGTACAAGTCAGCCGAAATGTTTCGATTCTTGTCGTTGAAGAACGAAGTTGCCAGACCGAGATTGCCCACACGGCCAGTACGACCAATGCGGTGGACGTACTCTTCGATGTCGTTAGGCAAATCAAAGTTAATGACGTGCTTAACGTTGGGAATATCCAAACCACGAGCGGCGACAGCAGTGGCCACCAAGATGGGAGTGTGGCCAGTTCGGAAGCTGTGCAGAGCCCCCTCGCGCTCGTTTTGGGAGCGATCGCCATGAATACTGGTCACAGAACAGCCAGCAGCCTCCAAAAAGTGCTCCAAGCAGTCAGCGCCCTTTTTGGTCTCCACAAAGATCAGCGTCAGAGATTCGGAGCCTGTTTTAAAGGTTGATTTGAAATCAATTAAATACTGTTCAATTGCATGGTAAAGGGGGAGATAAACTTACTAGACAGCTCAATCTGCAGCAAATCAAGTAGATAGGTGCGCTTGTCGTTTTCCTCAACCCACTCGATCTTCTGAGTGATGTTCTCCGAAGTACTACCAACGCGACCGACGGACAAAAAGATGTAGTCCTCGAGGAAGTTACGAGCCAACTCCTGCACCTTCTTGGGAAAGGTGGCTGAGAACATGAGCGTCTGTCGAACACCGACCGGAGGCATGTTGCTGTGAAGCACGATCTGGCGAATCTGAGGCTCGAAACCCATGTCAAGCATGCGATCGGCTTCATCTAAAACCAAGTGAGAGACGCACTCGAGGCTCACTTTGCCACGCTCGACCATGTCAATCAAGCGACCTAGAGGAATAAGAGAAAGAATGTTTAGAAAAAAGAAGCAAGTCAAGTGATGCAAGAGAAAGACATACCTGGTGTGGCCACCAGAAGCTGGCATCCATTGTCCAAGTCGCGAATCTGCTGGCCAGCATCAGACCCTCCGTAGACGACGCAGGGTCGCACTCGAGAACGGTAAGCAAACTTCTTGGCTTCGTCGTAGATTTGCACAGCAAGCTCGCGAGTGGGAGCCATAATGAGAATCAGCGGCGAGTGGCGTCGGCGGCCGCGCTGAGGAGGCGCCAACTTCGAGGGGCCATCAGAGAATACATTGTTGAGAATGGGAATCAGGAAGGCAGCAGTCTTGCCTGAGCCAGTCTGGGCGCACGCCATCAGATCACGACGACGCATGATGATGGGGATGGCGTAACGCTGAACCGGCGTAGGGTGCGTGTACTGAGCCATCTTGACATTGCTATCGATGATTGGAGTCAGATTCAGTTCGGCATCATGAAAAGTCTCGATAGGTGGTGGGTAAGTGTTGCCAGAAACTTGAACCGGGATATTTTCGTACTGGTCAAAGTTGATGCCAGTGTGGACGCTCGAGAAGAGAACCTTCTCGTACTTCTCATTACGCTCGCCGGGAACAGTCCAGTCATCGGGATCAAAGTTGCGATTGCGAAGACCGGGACCACCAGCGCCGCCACCACCGTAGTTGCCACGAGGACCGCCGAAGCCACCACCGCTACCATTGCGGTAGTTGGGCTGGGGTCCAGGCGGAGGCATCTCAGAGATGGCCACGCTTTGCTCCGAGCCATCGCCTCGGAAGTTTTCGTCCGGAGCGCCGGCACGAGCAGGCTCTCGCCAAGAGTTGTTGAGGGATCGGTTGCGATTAAAGAAGCTACCTTCATTGTTGTTAGGGCGTCGGTTTCGGTTCATGTAGCCATTATCGTAGCCGCGATCATCGCGGAAGCCACCACGATTGCGGTTGTCGTAGCCACCACCACTACCACCTCCGTAGCCACGAGATCGGTCATCAGATCCGTAATTGTTGTAGCGTGGGCGATTGTAGTCAGCACGAGGTGGCTCAGAATCGCGGGAAAATTCTGGAAAAGATTTACATTACTACGTGTTGGAGACAACAGCTGTGTTGCGACTTACCTCGTCGGCTATAGTACTCAGTTGGAGGATTGGGCGGATACTCGCCCTGAACAGGGGTTCGCAGATTGGGAGGAATGTATCTTCCGCCGCCGCCGCCGTTGCTTTGATTAATGTCCAGACCAGCAAACTACAGAGGAAACAAAAAGGTGAGAATTGTAAAGAAGCACTTGATGTTTAGGATTGCGCAAAAGTAATACGTACTTGCTGTTCTAGACCTTTCGCCTCATTTTGAGAGAAACCACTCATAATCAATGGGAAGTAGATTTACTCGAGAGAAGTGATCGACAAATAGCAAACTAATAAATCGGTAATCTAAAGTCAGATGGACACAAGTGAAATCAACTGAATGAAATTCAGAACAGAAAGAACGAGAGAAAGACAGTGAGTGAGCAACTTGATCGTCGTAGCTTAATGCGAGCTCGTAGATGACGTACTCCTTTCCAGACCAGGTAAGAAATTCTCGTTTTTCCAGTGCCCGAGACCAGGTATTAACCTTCAAACACACCTGGGGACAAGAGTTTTGTTACTTTTGGTAAATATGCACATTTTACACAAGATGGGCGTTTGCTAGGCCTGAAAATGCCTAAAACTGGGCGGTTTAGCCGGTTGCCGCCTTGGGTCGCATTAGCCGTGACTATTTTCACCGGACCAGCAGGCCAGCTTACACACGTTTTAGTTGGTTTCCGTTTTGCTTGTTCTTTTTTTGCTTGGCAGTCGCCTCTGAATTTGTACCACCAAAAAGAAATGGGACGAGTTATCCGCGCCCAGCGAAAAGGTGCTGGATCGGTCTTCAAGAGCCACAACAAGCACCGCAAGGGAGCCCCCAAGTTCCGCTCCATCGACTTTGCCGAACGCCATGGCTACATCAAGGGAGTCGTGAAGGTAAGACTGTTTGTTTCATTCCGATTCAGGCGAAGACTCACTGACACGTGGTCTTGGCGCCCTGGTCCCTAGTGAAAGTGATGATAAAAAACTATTCTATTGCATAACTATTCTTGAGTGAAATTTAGAGGCTATTTCTGAGACTAGTTCGCCTCACAGATAAACTACGGCCGATGACCTGCTTGCTAACTTTGTATTTATTTACTCTTTCTACAGGAAATCATCCACGACCCAGGCCGTGGAGCACCGCTGGCCAATGTCGTCTTCCGCGACCCGTACAAGTACAAGCTGCGCAAGGAGCTGTTCATCGCCGTCGAAGGCATGTACACCGGCCAGTTTGTGTACGCCGGTCGCAAGGCCAACCTGCAAGTTGGCAATGTGCTGCCCATCGGCACCATGCCCGAAGGTACCATTGTCTGCAACCTGGAGGAGAAGGCCGGTGACCGCGGCAAGCTTGCTCGCGCCTCGGGCAACTACGCCACTGTCATCTCCCACAATCCCGACACCAAGGTACTGCTCAGTGACTGTTCATTTAGTGCTTTCTGCGTACTCAAACACAATTTTCATTATAGAAAACTCGCGTGAAGCTTCCATCGGGCGCCAAGAAGGTGATCCAGTCGGCTAACCGAGCCATGGTGGGCATCGTCGCCGGTGGCGGTCGAATTGACAAGCCTATCCTGAAGGCCGGTCGCGCCTACCACAAGTACAAGGCGAAGAGGAACTCGTGGCCGAAGGTGCGTGGTGTGGCCATGAACCCTGTCGAGCATCCCCACGGTGGTGGTAACCATCAGCACATCGGCAAGGCCTCCACCGTCCGAAGAGACGCCAGCGCCGGTAAGAAGGTCGGTCTCATCGCTGCCCGCCGAACTGGTCGTATTCGTGGTGGTAAGAAGGAGGTCAAGGAAGACAAATAAACACGGCGATTTTTAACATCTGTTTTGCTATAAATAATAAACTCTCGAAAAAGGGCAGTTTCAATTGTTTTTATTGTTGTTATATGAGTATATGAGTTGTCTTTCTCCGCGAAATCCATCAAGTTGTTTAGTGAGCGGCAAGATGACCTGGTTTTTGACTGACATTGCCTTGTTGTTGGTTTTGTTCGCCGGCGTTTTGGGATGATGGCCTACACGTCAACACACATACACACATGCCAATGAATGAAAAGGTGTTTGAACCAAGATTAAAGTGCATGCACTTTACCTTGCCGTCAATGTGGGTTTCGGCATCTTTGCCAAACTGCAATCAATAATCTGAATTAGTTTTGAAACTTAAGAAAGAAGAAAGAACATCCTTACAGAGAGGGTATCTCCTTCTTTTCATCAAAGTTCTTCCACATTTCAAACAAGTTTAAAATGTACCGCGTTATCTCCAAAACCTACAAATAGCAAATGTTAGAATGCGAGTTCGGAATCCAAATAATTTTGTTACCTTATCGAGATCAGTATTCAGTTCAGCAAACCATTGTTTGCAGTCTTTTTGTGTAATGACACACGCAATGTGAAGACATGCTGAGATTTTTGGAAAAAGCATTAGCAAAAAGTATTAAACAAAAGTCAACTCCAGTACCTAGTGCAATTTGATGAGGAGGATATAGCAAGCAGACATCTGAAATTTGTTGAGTGGGTCATCCAAGTGTTCTAGCAAAAGTGAAACTTACCAGTCCTGTAACTGTCATTAACAACATTCCTAAGCGGTATGAAAAGTTAAAGTTAAACACTGATATCCATAGAAACAAAATACCATGCAGTTGGAAGAATATTGTCTTTGTTGCTCCAATCGTGCACAAACTGCACCAACGGCCGGTAAGGATGATAAAGAATGAGGCAGCAGTCCTAAAAGTGAGTACACCTTGATTAGTGAAACCGAAATTGCCGTTGGCGGTGAAAGTAAACCATCATTTCCATCAGGTAAAATTCACACTCCAGGATTTGATTTATACGATATGGAAATTCTTGTGGGTAGGCGTAGGAAAACTTGGTTTTCACTAAAAAGTAACGTTATTAAACTTGCACTTGAAGTACAGCTGACAAAAGCAAACTTACCAACTTGCTGGCAGGTAGTAATGAGGCGGTTATTTGATATTACTCCAAACTCTTCGACTTTGGAAGCTAAAAAGACACAAGTTGGAGCTAACAGCAAAGGATCGATGCATTTGAATGAGTTCCGTACGTAGAACCGCTTAAAGTACACGATTGCCGTTGCTATAACTTGCTGTTTCACTTTTAACTGCTCTCCAAGTGCCTGAATCACTGGATCAAAGTTGAATTAGAATATGAAGAAAGCGAATCAAGAACTAGTATTTACAGTTGGAGAAAAATATCAGCAACTTTTGGTACTCCTCTTCGGTGAGAACTTGCATGTCGTGAAAGCGCTCCCGCGCCAGATCTTGTTTGGTGATTAGCCATTGCTGAAAGTGAGAGCTTCTCCAGAAGCTGCCCGACATGATGCGGCCGGCCAACAATGAAAGATACCAAACAACGTCAAGTGGAAGATTTCAAACACGCAAACAACAACAACAACCGCGACCAGTCGCCAAAGCAGCTGAGAGAGCAGCAGCGGCAGCTGTCCCTTCAACTAAGACGTGTACTTCGCCTGTTTGATGTCCACATTTGATTTTTGCATCTCGTCCTGTTCAGTTCACTCTCCCCAACTTCTGAGCTGTCAATCGCACCAAAATGCTCAAGTCGAATCTCATCGTCTGCTTCCTTCTTCTGGTGTCAGCTGCAGTCATCTTTGCGGGAAAGAGTAAAGAGAAACCTGACTGGGCCAAGAAGGACATTCGTGACTACACTGACGCCGATTTGGAACGCCTTTATGAGCAGTGGGAAGAGCAAGAAGAGCCTCTGCCCGAGGATGAACAGCCAGAGCATATGCGAAAACCGGCTCCGCTTGATATGTCCAAAATGGACTTTTCTAATCCTGAAAACGTTCTCAAGCTGAGCAAGAAAGGCAAGACGCTGATGACGTTTGTTTCAGTTGCTGGTAACCCATCTCGCGCAGAAACCGAGAAGGTCACTGCTTTGTGGCAGTCCAGCCTCCAGAACAGCCACATTCTTGCCGACCGCTTCATTGTCGCTGATGACCGTGCCATTTTCATGTTCAAGGATGGATCCCAGGCCTGGGAGGCAAAGGACTATTTGGTTGAGCAAGAGCAGTGCAAAGAGGTGTCCATCGAAAACAAGGTGTACCCTGGAAAGTTCTCGTCAGGTCGTGAAGAACTGTAATGATGCTCTTTTTAATTGTATATTTGTGATGTATAAATGTGTATAAAACTCTATTAAATATATGTCATTTTGTTATCAGTTTGTTCATACATGCAAAACAAGAAAACATTGCGGCGATTGCTAAGTTGCTTCGAAGCGGGAAGGCTAAACAAATTTTCGACGTGATTTCTTCTTTGACACCCCCCCTGCCCCATGTCCGCTGTATTTGCCGCCTCGCCTGGACACCTTTCGAGGACTTTGGCACTGGTTTCCACTGAAGGCCTTCTTGCAGCGACATCGATTCACGCCGACGCACTTGCCGCCGTTCAGACACGGTATATGACACTTTGAGTATTGACATCTGCAAAGGAAGAACACAGTGCTTACAGTGACTTGCTCAAACAGAAACTGCATTGAGAATACCTAGGCCCGTAGTAGCCTCTTCCACAGCGGCATTTGTCCTTCTGGATACACCTGCCTCCGTTGAGGCACTTTTCAGCACAGATTCCTCCCTGCAGAAGTGATGGTTAGTGACTGGGGTGGAGATCAATTGGCACTCATCTTCATTTGCACTTACCTCGCAGTGCAGTCCCTGGAAGCCATGCGAACACATGCACTTTCCTGGTGCAACACAGGTGCCGCCGTTCATGCACTGAGGATAGCACAGGGCCGATTCGCAGTACTTGCCGAGAAAGCCTACCCAAGCAGAAGGGAATAAGTAGAAAGGACATCAGGTTAATGCCTTTCAAAGCACGCGAGCATAGTGTCGCGAAATACCTGTGGCACAGACACACTGAAACGTGTCCTGGTTACATTTACCATTGCCGCACTTTTTGTCGCACTCAGGATCAGGGCCTCGGTAGGAGCACTGCTTCTGCAGCTTCAGCCGAATCGTCGCCAGATTCTGATTTACATCCTCATTGACGATGCGTAGGCCCAGTGTGAAGGTGGCCACGCCAGAGGTGTTGCCGACACAGGGAATTAGCACCTCGAATTCAGTAGGCTTTCTCGGAACGTGACCACTGGGCGAGATGGAGATGATGGGAGAGTTGAGAATGTCCTTGTTGTAGGACTGCAACTCGTAGAACATGTAGGTGTAGTTGCGATTCTCGCCCGCTTTCCAGGTAAAGTTGACTGCAGTCACTTCGGAGGGAATCACCGGCAGGTTCTTCTCAAAGTTGGGGTCGAGCAGCTGGTGAAGCACCACGCCATCCATGATGACGTATATGTTCATGGGAAAGCCTGTGGGAAGAGTGGGCACCAATTAGAGAATGGATTTGAGCAGCATGCAACAGGCTAATCGCTGAAAGTGAGCCCAATTATGCCGTGGAGTACCGTACCGTTGAAGAACTGCTTCACCTGCGCCTCATCGATCCACAGCGACATGTCATCCTTGGCGTATCCGGGAAAGAGACTGTCCGGGCCATAGTTGTCGACGCTGGCAGTGAGACTGGTGCCCACCTGGAGCAGGCTGTGCACACAGGCGAGCACGAGGGCACAGTGGCAGCGGCGAGCCAGAGAATCACTGTGCTGCATCCTTCCTTCCTCTGCGACACACTCTGGGTCAGTCACAGTACTCGCCTCTGGAACCCTCAGCTGACTCGATACAGCACATTGCGCGCTCTGCGATCATCTGTTGCCGCACTCTTGTTTGCAAACACTGCTGCAGCACTACTGCAGTCTGCAACTGCAGCACATAGTTCAAGTAGAGGCGTGGCTCTGCCAATCTCTCGGTAAAAGTGTATTGATTGAAAATTGCTTTATTTGCTACAAAGGAAAATGAGCCTAGTCGTCGACGTTGGCGGAGAAATTGCCAAACAGTGATTTAAAGAGTTCACTTTTCGCCTCATCAGTCATGCTAGTCCGGTCGACGGGTGCCATAAAGTTGACCAGCTTCTCATGAACGTCGTAGCGGATTTTGCGACCTTTGCTTGCTCTAGTATCGACCTGCTTTTTCAGCTTATTGCGCATTCGCTGAATTTCCATGTACTTCTTCGACATTGCTGTAGAATCGTCTACATTTCCCATTTTGTTTTCAATTATCTGCCTTAGAAGTTGATGGTAAAAATCGTCGTCATCGTAAATGTCAAGAACGAGACTGCTGTTTGGGTCATCCTCAGGAGCTTCTGAATTTTCACTTTGGCCAATAATCTTAATGGCAGAACGCTTTACCCGCGTGCGGCTAATTAGGCGCTCTTTGTTTGTCAATATTTGATCAATTGACTTTGTTGGGCAGACGTCAAAAGACTCAAACTTTTTAAGCTTTGCATTTGCGTTGACAAACTTAGTCCGCTCGTGCCAGTCTTCGATGACTGGACGATACTGCGAGGCAAGTTTGCAAAATCTCTTTGACAGAGTAGACTCTTCAAAATCAGTGCTTTTTGGACGTTTTCTTTCAGGCTTACTGGCGGTCTGTTCTGCCTTGTCTTCTTCATTGTTCATGTCCAGAAAAGTATCGAGTTCTAGTAGAAGCTTTCCCAACTTGCGTGTTCCTTTTGCGCACTCGTTAATTAACTCGGTCAGTAAAGCAGATTTGGCACTTTTAACTGCGGACAAGTTTTGGTGCTGCGGTAGTCGATTTGTTGATAAAAGCAATTTTTGCATTTTGATACGGGCTTCTAACAAGTTATCGTAAATAAGAAGTTGATTCTTTACAGCACTTGCTTTAGACACCTGTTTGCTTGCGTCAAAGTTGAGAATGTTGAAGTTATCATCGTCATCATCATGAGAAACTCCATTTGATGGTTTAGGCAATCGATCGGAATCCCCAAGCTCATCGTCGCTCATTTGATCTTCTTCATCAAAATCACTTTCCGAAAGACCTTCCTCGTCGTCTTCTTCCTCATCATCAACTTTACTATCATCAAGCTCGCCCTCGCGGCTGCTGTCGTCAGAATCGCTGTTTACATTTTCACTTATACTTTCCGATTCCTCATCGTCACTAGCCAAGTTGGTACGGCTTATTTTTTTGCCAACGTACCTAAACACAAAAAAGTTTTTAATTAGATTCAAATACAGTTTTTAAACACAATACCTTTTATCAATCGAAGATAGAAAAGACACCTGCTTCTTTCGAATCTTGCTAACTACTGGCGCTTGAACTTCATCATCATCATTCTCTGCCGCAGGTCTCGAGTTGAACCACTTGTCAGACGAATCGATATTTTCGCCATCTTCAGGATCTTCAAAAGTAGGCTCTGGGTTGATCAAGTTCTGCAGCTCATGCGATAAGTTACGATTGCTCATTTTGGAAATACGATCTTTGATGCAGAAAAACGATGAAAATAAAAAACAAAATCACGTGGAAAATGCACTATGTTCACTTCAGCTGCCAAATTGCAGACAACAGCTAGACTCGGTGCAAATAGATCCGCTCCCCAAAAAAATACTTCAAGCCGAGTCAACTCAAACTCGTACGTCAGGGCGTTAAACTATATATCAACATCACATATATTCCACGATCGACGGAGAACTTGTCCCCACGTATTCCAACTTTTGATCGCCAACCACATCAGCATCTCCTTGATCTCTAAACAAATCACCACCACCACCACCACCTGAACTCGGCTTCAAAATGACCGACGCCAAGTACTTTGCCAACACCAAAAAGGGTGAAATTTTTGAGTTAAAAAGTGAACTCAACAGCGACAAGAAGGAAAAGCGGCGTGAAGCTGTCAAAAAGGTGATCGCCTCGATGACAGTGGGCAAAGATGTGTCCGCCCTCTTTCCCGACGTGGTCAACTGCATGCAAACCGACAACCTAGAGTTGAAGAAGCTGGTCTACCTTTACCTGATGAACTACGCCAAGAGTCAGCCGGATCTTGCTATCATGGCAGTGAACACCTTTGTCCGTGACTGCGAGGACCCAAATCCACTGATCCGAGCACTTGCTGTGCGCACCATGGGCTGCATCCGCGTGGACAAAATTACCGAGTATCTGTGCGAGCCTCTGAGAAAGTGTTTGCGAGATGAAGATCCCTACGTACGCAAAACCGCTGCAGTGTGCGTGGCCAAGCTCCACGACATCAATGCACAGATGGTCGAAGAGCAGGGCTTTCTCGATCTACTAAAGGACCTTCTCTCTGATTCCAATCCGATGGTGGTCGCCAATGCAGTAGCCGCTCTTTCGGAGATCAACGAAACCTCAAGCTCGGGCAAGCAGTTGGTGGAGTTCAACATCCAGGCCATCAACAAACTGCTCACTGCTCTCAATGAATGCAATGAATGGGGCCAGGTGTTCATCCTGGACTCGCTTGCCAATTATTCGCCAAAGGATGATCGCGAAGCACAGAGCATCTGCGAGCGAGTAACACCCCGCCTGGCTCACGCAAACGCAGCCGTCGTCTTGAGTGCTGTTAAAGTGCTAATGAAGTTCATGGAACTGATTCCAGGCGATTCGGATTTTGTGGGCACGCTCATTAAAAAACTTGCGCCCCCACTGGTGACGCTTCTGTCGAGCGAGCCTGAAGTGCAGTATGTGGCGCTGCGAAACATTAATCTAATTGTGCAAAAGCGGCCTGACATTTTGAAGCATGAAATGAAGGTGTTTTTCGTCAAGTACAACGATCCCATTTACGTGAAACTGGAGAAGCTGGACATCATGATCCGCCTCGCCTCTCAGGCCAACATTAATCATGTCTTGGCAGAGCTGAAGGAGTACGCTACTGAAGTGGACGTTGACTTTGTGCGAAAAGCTGTTCGAGCCATCGGCCGATGTGCCATCAAAGTGGAGCAGTCGGCGGAACGCTGCGTGGCCACGTTGATTGAGCTCATTCAAACGAAGGTCAACTACGTGGTTCAGGAGGCGATTGTCGTGATCAAGGACATCTTCCGCAAGTACCCCAACAAGTACGAGAGCATCATCTCTACTCTGTGCGAAAACTTGGACACCTTGGACGAGCCAGAGGCACGTGCTTCCATGATCTGGATCATCGGCGAGTATGCAGAGCGTATTGACAACGCCGATGAGCTGCTGGAGAGTTTCCTGGAGGGGTTCCACGACGAGAACACTCAAGTTCAGCTTCAACTGCTGACTGCCATCGTCAAACTGTTTCTCAAGCGGCCCACTGAAACACAGGAACTTGTTCAGCAAGTTCTCAGCCTGGCCACCCAGGACAGCGACAACCCTGATCTACGTGACCGTGGCTTTATTTACTGGCGACTTCTCTCAACCGATCCAGCCGCCGCCAAGGAGGTTGTCCTCGCTGAGAAGCCACTCATTTCCGAGGAGACTGATCTCCTTGAGCCAACTCTACTCGATGAGCTGATCTGTCACATTGGCAGTCTGGCCTCTGTCTACCACAAACCACCTTCTTCCTTTGTGGAGGGAAAGACTGGTCAACTTCGAAAGTCTCTCACCACTCGAAATGGCTCCAATGAGGAGAACGGCGCTCCAGTTGAAGCGGCACAGGCGACGGTCATTCCCGCAGCCGATAGTTTGATTGGCGATCTCCTCAGTCTGGACATTGGAACACCGGCTGCATCTACCAGCGTTTACCCCGCTGCTAATGTCGACATTCTCGGCAATGGCCTAGACAGCCTCCTTGGCGGTGGCACTGACGCACTTGGCGCTGCCTCGTCTGTTTCTCCAGTTCCTGCTGCGGCCTCTTCCTCAGGACTTTTGGGAGACATTTTCGGCCTTGGATCTACTGAAGCCTTTTACATGCCTCCAAAACAGGTAATGTGTTGCTGAATTGTCAGTTTGTTTTCTTTTGCAATGTTTTAACCAAAATGTACTTTCAGGTTTGGCTGCCGGCTGCTCGGGGCAAAGGCTTGGAAATATCGGGATCTTACACTCGTAAAGCAGGTCAAATTGTTATGGAGATGACGTTCACAAACAAAGCCATGCAAGCGATGGGTGGATTCGCCATTCAGTTTAACAAAAACAGCTTCGGTCTTTCGCCAGTTAACCCACTGCAGGTGCCCACTCCGCTTCAGCCAAACTCGTCTGTCGATGTCAGTCTGCCACTCAACACCTCGGGCCCTGTGCAGAAGATGGAACCGCTGACAAGCTTGCAAGTGGCGGTCAAGAACAATGTAGATGTCTTCTACTTTGGCTCACTTATTCCAATTCACGTTTTCTGCTGTGAGGACGGCGCCATGGACAAGCGATTGTTTTTGTCTACCTGGAAGGAGATTCCCACGCAGAATGAGATTCAGTTCACCATCGAAGACGTCACCCTCAATGTAGAACAAGTATCGAGCAAGTTGCAATCGAATAACATTTTCACCATTGCTCGGCGCAATGTCGAGGGTCAGGATATGCTGTACCAGTCGATGAAGCTGACCAACAGTATCTGGGTCTTGTCGGAGCTAAAGATACAGCCCGGCAATCCGAAGATCACTCTATCACTGAAAGCTCGCGTCACCGATGTCGCCCACTCTGTGCATCAAATCTATGAGATGATTTTGCATAGCTAAACTAGTGCATGATTAAATCGACAAACTGAGTCATTCACAATTTCAGTAACGAAGCTTTCCTTTGCGGTACGCTAGAAAGCTATTCTATTAGCTTTTTGGTCGTGTTTGCAGGTACAACACCGCTTTCTCTTGCCCCATTGATGCGTTCCACTTTCCAGTAGACCTCTGTATTTCAGTGAACACTTATTACATTGTATGAATTGAGCCAATAAATCGTTATGTTCATTCTAAAAGATTAAAGTGCGTGTTCTCTATTCCGGTGGGGTTGAATTAGTAATTCAATTATCCTTTCGAAAGATTGTAAGCACAGGAAATTTATTTGACAAAATGCCGCCTTTGAGTGAAGCCAATTTAGTCTTACTGTTGAAATGATTGACTTGCAGGTTGATTGGCATGCCAAGTTAATCGGGTCATAATGGAGTCAGTGACAAGGAGAAGCTGCCTACCATTGGCCGAAGCAGTGACCACCAATGATTGCTAAGCAAACAGCTGCAAAGAAATGGGAACAATGCTCTTCGGAGACCCTCGTGAAGGCAATGTCCGGCTGGTTCCTTGCTGGTTCCACCTTATCGCCATCATTCCGATGGACAGTGCTTCAGTCCATGTGTCAGATCACTGTCAGTGCTACTGGCAAGTGTGCCTGCTCACTGTACCGAAGGTATATCCAATAACACAACATGACAATGTGGATTAATCAACAGTGACAAATTCAATTAAAACTACCCGTCTTTGTTTACGCAAGACTGCTCGCTCGCTTCACTCAAGCGAGTTCACACAGGTATTCTCTCTGTGTGTATCCTCTCATTCTCTCTCTCCCCTCAGCTCAGTCACTAGTGTCCCAGTGTCAGTGTTCAAGTGCAGATTAACCCTTAGCCCGGTGCGGTGACAAGTTCGGTGATGAGATTACATAAAGTCTACAGTGATTAGCTGACAGTGCACAAAGAGAGTTTAGTGTAAATGTTATGTTTGTGAGGCGAGCAGGCCAGTCTCGTGTGCAGTAGGCCCTCGATTCGCTTTGGACGTGTGTGGCCGGTTGCCGGTGCAGCAGTGGCCACCACCACCGCTGACTCGACCCGACTCCCGAAGACTGCCCATAAGCTGACATTTTTGTTATGTTTAATTGAAACTGCAAACTGCGAGCTGATTGAATATAATTCTCATAACACAACAAACAGTCGAATTCTCAAACAAGTGCCAATAAATCACCGAACAAGCTAAACAAGCGCACACCGTTGGACAGCCGACACTTGACACTTTCAAATGGGTGGTCTATTATTCGGGAAAGACGCCAATAAATGGACACACAAAGCTTCAATTAGAAACAATAACGAGCCTGGATGGTCCCTGACGACTCATGTTGACGTTTTCATTTTCACTTGTGGCCCTCAAAACGAATCGATTCTGCCTCGGCCTTTGCCAGTGATCGATTCAGCTGCAGACAAATTGTGGGCCAACCGGTGAGTGTTGCCTGCCACTGAGCACGACTCGAATGCCTCATTCCAGCTTCATGTCCTTGCTCTCTGTTTATAGCACCCCTCAGCACTGCTTTCATCTGTCAGGTTGTGTTGTGTCAACACTTGTCCCATCGTCCACCATTAGGTGGTCTGATCAGCAGCAACAGCAGCAGCAGTTGAGAAGGTACGGCAAATCGTGGGAAAGCAATGCCAACCCATTGCCACTGACACACATGCTGAGCCCTGCACCAGCCAATTAGGTGATTACGCGTAATTATCGAGCAATACTTCAATTATTTCACTTTCAAAACGGTGGCCTGTTTGCCAGTTGTTCGATGAGAGTCATATATTCATTGCTTTGCTGAAACCATGGCGCTAGAATTTCGAAGAATGCCTGCAGACACAAAGGCGCAGAAAGCGTAGGAGAAGCTGGTGGAGGACCAAAATAGCTAATTGGCAATCATGATTTTCTGAGCCTAGATGGGCCAAGTTGACTAATGGCTTTACAGTCCTTGTCGCATGTTCTCCCTCGCCCTCGTCTTCTACTAAACATTTCGTCGTGGTACATTTGCGTGTTTGCTAACAAACGCACACAAACACTGCTGGGCAGTCGAGGGCCAGATGATAAGATGAAAGTGTACCGAGTTGGCCTCAATATGAACCATATCATCGTAAAGCGTGCCCTATAAATGCGCAATGATACTTATGTTGCAACGTCCCTGCCAGCGCACTGTTCCCAATCAATTAGACATGCATCAAACTTTCAATTACCCGCCAACACGCTGAACATCAAAACTATTGAAGGCATTATCTATGATTATTAAAATAATTTTAGGTTGAAAAATAAGCAATGAAAGTGCCTAGTTTACTGGCACAAATAATTCAAGTAAAAATGCCTCTTGTCTTACACAGCAAAATACCGATTAGCATTCCATTGGCTTCCACTTGATCGATTCGTTTGCCGCTAATGTCTTTCTTTAGATTATTCTCTTGGGTGTGCTTGTGAGAAGAATTTGTGAGCTACTCGCTCTTTAGCATATTACTTTTTTGCAGAAATATTCACAACTTGGCATTGAGTGCAAAACAAATTCAGCAACATTTGTTGATGCAAAGGTTTGTCAACTATCGTTTGTCAGACAGTGTTTGCAAAAGTTAGCCAAAAAGAAACACTTTGGTCTGAATCGAAAGATCGTTTGCATTGGTCAGAGCGTCTGTGAGGAAAACTACGATCGTAAATGGAGTTGAGAGCAATGCTCTGCCTTAATCAGCGGCATTCACAAAGCGAGCACATTAGAGAAAAGGGGCTACCTTTTATGACAGCAGTGCCGCAGTACTGATCAGCTATCAGGGCACTTTTCGCTACATCTCACTCACTGTCCATCTTCTGTCCAGCCAGAGGGGCCAGAGGGCCAGAGTGAGCGGCCTAGTGTGTGCCATTGTTTCACTGGTAGATATTTAATAAACTAATAAGTTTGTCGCCGCGTTCTGCCACCGTCTCTCGCCACCGCTCGCTAATTGTCCCTCGCGTTTGTCGGCACAGTGCTGGCAGTGGCGAGTCCGTCTCAGGCACCAAGACGACCCGGTGCCTGGCCTAATGAGCAAGTGGGCACAGTGGCAGTGCAGCAGACGAGCAGAGACGGCCAAGAGCCTATTTGCATTGTCGCAGCCGAAACCGAAGCCAAAGCAGTTCGGATCGCTTTATGGCAGCTTTTACAGTGGCACTCGCAAACAGCACTTTATTGCTCTTCGCTGCCGAAATAAACAAGCCACCTTCGAGTGATTAGCAAATGGGTAACGAAGCCGCAAGTGCTGCCACTGGCCACAGTTCGCAAATGGACGCAATGTCATAATGATTATTAGTAGACACATGCTCGCTAATTAGATTCACAAGGAGAGGACGGCGACAGCGACTCTCATTAGACAACATTACGCGACAACTTTGTCCTGCTCAACAGCAGATGACCGCTTGATAAAAGCACACTGCCGAAAACGTGTGACTGATTGTGCCTGGCAATCACTTGAAAACTCTCCTATCAACTGGCATCAATGGAAATCACTTTTGGAACAATGACATGAGGATGTCAAACTTTGCCAAAGAACATGACACATGTGTGCGTCTCTCGTGAGGAGGCAAAAATGCGATCAACTATATATGGTTGATTCTGAAAATGGAGACGACCAAGTTGTTTCATTAGGGCACATTCCTTCACTTTATACGTTGAGGCAGTGGTGGCGAATGAAGAATCAGTGAGGCAAAAGGGCCCCATCTTTTCGCTGAATGAAGCTGACAGAGCAATAGCAGAGTGATCCTGCTGCCATCGGCTGCGAGTGATCGTGTATTAATTAAAATCAAAGCAAGGCGACAGTAGTCAGGGGGACCCTTTTTGCCTTGTCGGCTCTAATCACAGGCTGTAATCAGCTTATTATTACCTCGTCAAGACGCCATTTAGTCTTATAGGCAAAGTCTAATGAGCTGCAACTGCGGATCCCCGTTGCCTCGTTAGCGGTTCGTAGCGCCTGTGCTCTATTGTCGGCAGGACTGGCTGCCCACGAGGCGTGCTTACCGTGGCTACTTGTGCCGCCGACAAGGCGTTCCCGCTCTGCCGCAAATGTAGACTACTGCTGCCGCTGCTCTTTCACAAGACTATATATTGCAGAGACGACCTCGCCGAAGCACCATTCTCGCCGCCGACAATCTACTCGACAGACACACTCTTCTGCTCGCTCTCCTGCTCGAAGATGCCTCAGCTAGCCACCGCCATGCACTCAGTTCCCCTTTCTTGTCCCCTTTACCTGGACGTCAACAACGGGGCATTTAAACCGGAGCACAACAACGTCTTCACGAAGGCACCCTTCCACGAAGCTACCGACACTTCAAAGAACATGCTTGAAATGAGCTTCCTCTACGAGAACTTTGTCAAGGGTCAAGCAAACATGTACCAGCTGAACCCGAATTTGCTTGCCGAATCATTCAACTACTACCTCAACCAGAACTGTCGGGGAAATGAGAAAAGCGTCAGTCCTAAATCTTTCAGCATCGAATCAATTCTCGGTTTTCCCAACTCTTCGCCACACTCTTCAACATCTTCAAAAGACGTCTTTTGCAATCAATTCACCCTAGCCGACTTCCCCGCTTCCAGTGGACACTGTCAGGTGTCTGCCACTGAATTTGTCACCTGTGCCGACAGCTACCGACAGCCACTGACTGGCCACGTCTTTGAGTCAGCCAAAGCCAAAGGTAAGCCCAAAGAACTTGACTACTCAATTCAAGCATTGTTACTATGCTTGAACTAGGTTAATTCATTACTTTATGAGATGCTAGCACAGAGATAGATAGAGGAGTGCGATTTCAGTACAGAGAAAAACAATCGTAAAGTGAAGCAACTTTTTACTGCCTCGTTGAGGCCAATCTTGTCCGTCTCCTAGTGGAGTGCAGTGAAACAATAACAAATGGCCACCGGCAGAAGAGAGGGAGAGGGAGAGGGAGATGGTGTTTTGTGACGAGCCACTTTACTGGGACCGATGTTGAGCAGATTGTCGGCGGTAAGCTGTCTTCGCTCACGTTGTATGCTCTACTGCACTCAATGCTGATTTAATTAACGGCAAACAGTTTGCGCGTATACAGCGAGAGCTGCCGAAACTGGCTCGTGCAGTGCAGTGCACCATTAGCATGCTCCTGATGCCGATTACGGTGTAGCCGACTGCTCCTTATTGGCTCCTTATCTCCAGCTCACCATCGAGCCTATTGTTTGGGCTAATAAGCGTGCTGCATCAATTATTTTATTATTATTGCAGCTCGGTTGCAACTGTGTGTGCTCATCAATGGGCACGGAACAGTTTGAGCACCCAGTCACTGCCCGAGTTGTTGCAGGCTTATTATTGTTATATTGACAGCGATTAGCCTTCGTCTCGATGACTCGATGCTCGAATAAAACCGAGACAGAGACGGAGAATAGAAGAGGGCAATTGAGCTGCAGCGACTGACTACCCGCTGCCTGGTGATGTCCGTCCACCGTCAGTGCCCTGCGCCGGCAGAGCATCCCGCAACACTGCACTGCTCTCTATTCGATTATCTACGCAGGCCCTCTCTACTTGGCTGAGCAGACAGGCGAGTAGGAAATTGGCGATGAGGCGCTGAGACCAAGCGAGGACAAATTGAAATGAATCTGCCTTTGATGCGTCTAGTTAGTGCCACTAAAGCGTGAATGGAATGCTAGCGCAAATATTTCAAATATTTTCCAATCAAAGCAAGGCTTACAGCTGATGGTGCTTTCCGATGGGCAGATGAGTACCCTCTCTCCCCTCTGTCGATCATTCGATCATGTCATTGCATTAATTGATTAAAAAGTTGCCTTTACCATGCCCACAATTTGCTTCACCCGGACAAGTAACTAACTGCTAAACATGTCTCTTTATTTCTTTTTACAGAACAAATGACCAACATCGATATTGGCTCCGGAATGGCGACGGAAAAAACCTTAAGCAGTCTGAAGCACGGCTACCCTGGCCTGAACCGAAAGTCAGGAAAAGTCTTCAAGTCAAGTGCCAAACCAGTGCTGAGCAGCCAGTCAAAGTCGAAGCGCGTGCGAACTATCTTCACTCCCGAGCAGTTGGAGCGCCTGGAGACAGAGTTTGAGCGGCAGCAGTACATGGTGGGCACTGGACGGCACTACCTTGCCTCGACGCTCAATCTGACAGAGGCACAAGTCAAAGTGTGGTTCCAAAATCGACGAATCAAGTACCGAAAGCAACATCTCGATGGACAGCAATGCAAGAGTGTATCAGACGAGAATGAACTCCTGTAGGTTCATTATGCGAGTGCTTCGGTTCTCATAAAAACTCCCATATGCTAGTCTTCCAGAAATGCTCTTTTTGTAATAAATTTACTGTAAATATACTTGATAATTGTCACCATTTTGATACCAATTCATGTTCATATATCCAACGTTCACCTAGTTCAAAGATTGTAGCAATTTAGCTGACAGAAAATTTTTCGAATAAACTTTTTTCAAAATGATTTCTGTGAAAAAAATTGTCTTTGAACAGTAGCGCCCTCACGGGGATAAAATAAATAACAAAGGCGATCATCCTTTATGCGGATTGCGTCAGTCACATGTTCAGGTGCAGATGTGCAGTGTGATTCTTGTGTTGTGTGCCTGAAATCATCCCAAAAGTTGCATTATGATTTCCAATTCTCTCAAGACGGTTCTTTCTATCAGAAGAACACTAGGTAAATGCCAAAATTAACAAGAAATGCCTTATCACTTACCGCTTATTTTGTTCCCAGGAATTGATTTCGTTCGCGTAGCCGGCAATCAGTTTGCACCAAATGCCAGATGGACTCCAAAACAGCTTTTCTCAACCAACTTGAACGATAAAAGTGATGAAGCCTCCAAGCAAGAGCCTACTTCACCGGAGAGTGAGCAAAGTGAACAGTTACAGAACCAATTGGTGGAGGAAAATAAGAAACTGTTAGACTCTGTCAAGGACCTGGATGACAAGTACAAACGAGCGCTTGCAGAAGCAGAAAACACTCGAATCAGAATGCGAAAGCAGCTGGATGATGCAAAAATTTATGCTGTTCAATCTTTTTGCAAAGATCTTCTTGAGGTGGCCGACGTGTTCAACACTGCAATTGAATCAGTTCCAAAGGACGCCGTCAAAGGCAACTCTGATTTCAAGAACCTCTTTGACGGAGTTGTAATGACCGAACAGCAGCTGCAGTCAGTTTTTCGGCGTCACGGACTCATCTCAATTAACCCCATTGGAATTAAATTTGATCCAAATGAGCACCATGCTTTATTTGAAGTGGAAGCCGAAGGGAAAGAACCAGGTACTGTCTCTGTGGTGACTAAAATTGGCTACAAATTGCATGACCGTACCATTCGTCCTGCCATGGTTGGCGTTGTCAAAGCAAGTAAATGAATCTGTTTATACTTTCATACATTATGTTGTAGGTCATTATTGTTAGCTCTTTAAAATTGCAATTATTTTTTTAATAAAAAGAAAATAAAAACAAGTAAGAAAAATAATAAAGAAAAAACTATCACAGTTGAACGAGAGAAATGAAAACAAGAGCTGGCAGCATGAGGATTATTGAGGGCAGTGAATGAGGACGACCAGTACTACTGGTTTGGGCTGTGCAAGATAAGATGACAAAAAAGATTAGAGGAGTTTATAAAAAAACATCAGACAACGCTCACCTGTTTTGCATGACTTGTAGTAAGTTTTTATCAGTTGGCCACCTTTTCTAATCGATCCAAACTCAATGAGATTGTTAAACTCCGATTGTAGTCTGAAAGCTTCGTCACCTAAAAAATGAAACAAAAAATCTTAGCTCGCTAGAGAAACTTTTAAAAAAAGTTACCGTAAAAGTGGACGAGAATCTGAACACACTCGTTATTGTTGAGCTCCCTCGTCTTTTGCACTTCAGCAACGACCAGCCAGTCGGCGGCGTTAAGCAGCGAACGCATGTGGTGCATAAACTTGGCCACAGTGAAAGCCGGTATCTTCTGCACGACAATGTTCGACAGGAGGTGTTTGTCCAACTTGATGTTTGCACAGGCCAGGGCAGTGTTGCTATTGTTGGCCATCGATATGAGCAGGGCACGGTTGAGGACGGAGAAGTTGCCGGTGAATGGGAGATTGGTGTCGGAGTGCACCTCCCTCTCACCGCCAATCGCCAGTGGACCGTTGCGGCCAGTGAGGTCGCCCAGAGCACAGCGCAGGGCATTCGCCTGGTTGCAGTAGGCGCTGTACCGGTCGTCCACCTTCGCCAGGTACGGGTTCCAGAGGTAGCCACCCGCCAGACAGCGGACACTGTCCACGCTGTTGTACGCGTCCGCGCCCACCGAGTTCACGTACACTGACCAGCGGTGGCCGTGGGTGATCTTCTTGTGGTTGTTGCTGTCTCGGTGCTTCAGGCTCGACTCGATCCAGGCATTACTCAGACTGCCATCAAAGTACTCCACTTGGCGAAAGCGCACGTAGCCGATAATCAAGTTCCGAGGGTCGTCAAAGGAAGCGATGGCCACTATTTCTCTCGATGTTTTGCTCACCTTGGGCTTGATAGTGGCGCATGACCAGCGAAAGTTGTTGGCCTGCTTGTGGATGACCACTGATCGACCGATCACACTGTACGGTCCGAGAACGGGCAAATTAAAGTCGATAAACTCAGCCGACTTTTGCTCGAGGTCATTCAGTAGACCCATCTTTCCGCTGAGGTCGCCCGTTTCGTACTCGTCCACCGATCCCAAGCCCGGTGCCGGAATGATAGAGGTGTCGAATTCAAATGGATTGTAATGTCCGTAAACGGTATCGCTTGAACACGGGAACTCTTTGTCCAACGGCGTCGATGCCTAAAACAATCAACAGTTGTAGTTTGTCATGGTTACAAAAGGCAATCACCATTACCCTGTGTATGTGGTACCCACTGGCCATTCGATTCAGCCCTTTAATTTTCAGCTTTCCAAACGTTGCATCAAATTCACTCTCTTGGAAAAGCTCCAAAGTGCCACTAATGTTGGAGGCGATTCCCGAGCTTGTTCGCCAGTTGTCCAGCACTGCCTCAATTGGATGGTGCCGCCGAATAGTGGTGCAGGCCATTCGTTTGCCTCTCAGCCGAGGTGCATTGTCGTCCTCAATGACAACTGACCTGGCGACAATTGATTCCTAGAGCAATCAACGACATCAATTAGCATTAGTGGGAAAAGGTGACAGCAGTAGAAGAGAACGTCCTTTACCTGTCCTGAAAGTGGCAGCAGCGTGTCGGTGTAGAAGAACTGCGCACTGCTGTTGCTGTCAGAGCGGTTGTAGGAGTTGATGTGAATGCGCCTGAACTTGAGGTACAAGTCGCCCACTTGGCATCGCGCTTGATTCTCGTGCGAGCACTGCCCTTGACTGCTTCGTGCCAGTGCGAGGGAGAACGGATTGAAGACTTCGCCGGTGCTTGTGCATCGCTCTGTCCAGTTGTAGAAATCACGTCCCGTCTCGTGCAGGTGCACTCGCCAAATGTGGTTGTGCGTGGTGTTGACTGTCCAGTCGGCGTACTGCAGACTGCCGTGCACCGTAGTGTCGCCCAGTGGATCATCGTGCTGCTGGCGAAAGGTAATCTGACCAATGACCGGAAAGTAGAAGGTGGCCTTTGCGACGATCGTCCGATCAGGGTAGCCAATGTTGGCGCAGATCCACCGTGTTCCATCGTCGCTGTGAATCACTATCGACCGACCGACAATGGAGTGAACGCCAAAGAGGGGCAGGTTAAAGTCGACGTGGCTGTTGAAGTAAAAAGTTGAGATGCTCTGCTCTTCAGGCAGTGTGCCGTGCTTCCCGCTTAGATCGCCCACTTCGTACTGGTCATTGGTGCTTGCCAACGGGTTCAGCTTGTTCTCTACTGCGAATGGGTTGTGATGTCCGCCGACTGACTCCTCGGAGCAGGGCGATGCGCCTTTCAGCTGGCGCTGAAGGAAGGGAAACTCATGCACGTGGTAGTATTTGCCGCGACCTCTGAGGTTGTCCAGTTTCACTGTGATGATTGTTGGATCAGTTCGGTAGTTTTGCTTGAAAGTAAATTCGCCCTTTACGCCGTTCATGTTGATGAATGCCTTCACCTCCTTTGGCTGCACCAGCACAATCGGGGCACACGCTAGAGGCTTTTTGCCCTCTTTATCATCAATGACCACGTACAGCTGACGAGTGCTCTCCAGATGCTCCAGAGGTAGGTTTAGATCGACGAAAAACTTTTTAGAGTAGCGATTGTTGTCCTTGCCAACGATCACTTTGCCGTGCTTCTGATTTAGGTCGCCAATCTTGCACTTGTGTTGCTCGGTTGTGGAACAGGCCGAGTCCTCAGTGTTTTCAGGGTCTAGTAGAATGTGCAGGTGGTTGCACTTGAAGTGCTTGTTATGGTCAAGTACATCAGTCACCATAATGCGCCAGTTGTTTCTGGTGCCTGTTATCTGCTCGACAGTGTTGTAGAATAGCGTCGTAAGAATGGTCGTTTCGCCTAGTTCGTTCTCGCGGAAAAGCACCGACCCAGCCACATTTTGGGTGAATCGAGCCAAGGCGATTTTACTTTTTCCATTGGTCATCACATTTGAGCATGCACGAGTGTCATTAGAAATGAGCAACAATGAGCGACCCCATATGGTTTGTGGTCCTTTTAGCTGCAACTGTGCTACGTTCGCCTCAAAGGTAATCTCCATTGAGCCAGGAGGAATCTCAATGTCTCGATGATGATTAGAGAGGGTAAACTTTGAGTTGCCTAGATCACTTGTCTGACAAGGGTTTTTCATATCAAAGGAGACAGGAAACTCGTGAATCTCCAGAGTGAAGTTTCGAGTACCATTAAGTAAGGAAGTGAGAAATATGCTAATTTGAACACTTTCAGCGTTGTTTTCTTGGGAAAATGTGACGTTGCCGCGAAGGCCGCCTGAGTCGATGGGCGCGTACAGTTGGAACGCGGCGCTCCTCGCTGACAGGGAGAGAATGGTCAAGTGTGCATATTAGAAGTGAGGTGCTAAGCCTAGTGATTGATGCTCCAGTGCTCCAGTACTGAAGTAGCCCTAGTAGGAATAGAAATATTGCCGGCTTACCTGCAAGTACAGCGAATAGAGCCAGCCAGTGGAGTTGAGGGAAGATGGCACAGAACATGGTCGAGCCGGAGAGTGGTGCTGGCCAAGAGGTAGACTGAGGCGAACATTGACAAATTTCAATCGGAAGGCATGTCCTGCTGCAACAACTCTTGGTAGACCAACTTGCGTACAAAAATAACCACAAAGCAGATGCTGCAGGAGTGACTGCTGTTGCTGCTGCTGCTGCTGTTGTTGTTGTTGCACTGCTGGATCACTGCTCAGATAGATACGACTAGCGGAACGGCGATAGGACGGCGGCAGTGCCTGTGTGCAAAAAGTTGCTGATGTGGACTTGGTAATTAGTGAGCGCAAATTAAATGCAAATGGCAGCAGCCAGCACTGGACGACACTCACGGTCAGTCAGAGTCACAGTCTAAAGAAGTGGCAGACACATTGGAAGTGACGGCGCGTGAGATGCTACATTGAACATGAGCTGCTGCTGCTGTTGCTGCCTGCGTTTGTCTACGGGAGCGAGTCGCTCCAGCTGAGACTCTGTTTCACTCATCACAAACAGACAGTCTGACTGACTGCTATCAAACAGGTTTGTTCCTCAGCTGGCCTGGCGGCGCACTTTATGCCATAATCATTTTGCCCAGTCTGTGGCGAACACTTTGAAAGACACACACAACTGGCTTCGCTGGGAGTAGTAGTGTCTCAGCGAGAGTGCCGTTCGAAGCGAGCACATGTGTGCCGCCGTGGCGCCCCGGACAAGTGTGCTTCTGCTGCGACAAAGTGATATGTGCACAGTGAACACACAGGGCACTGACAGCTGATCGCGAATCGTCGCACTAATCCCTCCAGTGCCGGATCGGCGGTTCACTAGCCACAATAGCCGCGTCTGGGCAGCCGCTGCCACTGCGACTGCCAAAGACGAAATCAATCGATGATGCCAATCACAGTCACGACCACTTGCGGCGCAAGTTGTCGGTTCGATTCACTGCTTCGCTGACTATTTGATTAATGGTCACAGTGACTGAATGTATGCAGATTGGCTCGCAGGATTCATACACACACAGCCGAGAGAGGACAGGTAGCCCGTCGGCCATTGGAACTCTTGTCAGACGCCTGGTACGTCCTACTTTGTGTTGATGCACTAGGTGCTCAATGAGCACTGCTCATAGTGCGCCTCACTCACAGTCTCTGCCTCTGCGGCACACCCAACGGTATCGAATTGCCGTGATCAAGGGGTGGGTGACCAAGGCATCAATGATGACAATTTATAAGCAAAAGTTATAAGCGTATGCACTTGCGAGATGCAGTTTAATGTGGTGTGGATAGGATGTGTACAAATAAAGAGATGTGGTCATATGCAAATATACATATAAAAATACATTTTAAAATTTCATCTGTTGTATTGTATAAAGGGTGTTTGTATAAAGGTATACGTATGTAGAAATAAAATATATGGGTAAAATTGGCTTATTTTAACTTGACTAGTTTTGGTCTCGTTCAGTTCGGTCAACGAAAAAACTGAAAGGTAGATAATCAATGACAGGTAAAGAAGTGCATTATACAAAATAAATTATGTTGAGGACAAAGGCCAAAATGACAACGGAAAAGTCAACAAATAGACGGAAAGGCGGAGATGGGGATTGAAAAAAATAGAGAGAGCGAGAGGGGGAAAGAGAAGAGAGAGAGAGTGAAAGAGAGTGGTGTGTGCATGTGCAGTGCTTGATGGGCGGATATCAAGCAAGCTTCGCGTTATTTTGCATGAACGTTTTTGGCAAACAAAACCAACTGTGTCATAAAGTTGAAATTTGGCGATATTGAGCCTCGACGCGCCTTAATATATCTAAAGAGAAAGAGAAAGAGAGAGAGAGAGAGGGGAAGAAGGAACGTACATTAGTACAGTTGCATCAGGCAGCAAGTACCCATTGAGCATTTACTCGAAAGCCTCTTCCAGCGTCCACTGCTGAGACTTGATGAGGTAGGCCAAGCACATGGCGGGTGAACGAGATATACCAGCGTGGCAATGAACCAAAATTTTGCCGTTTTCCGAAGTTGACTTCATCTTGTCTGCAGCAGGAGAAGAAACCGCATAATTAGCTGAACAATCGATACGTTTAGCAAACAACAACAAGTTTGAAGAAGGGTCGCCTACGCAAAACACGACAGTGCCGCGGCCGCTGCCGCCGGAAGCACTCTATAGCAAACACTAAAGGGAGAAAGAGACGGCTGCAGCTGCAAGAGAAATGGGAAAATATCCAAATAATATATTCCAAATGGAAAATGGTCCATTGACTGCCATAATCATAATCCTCTCCCTCTCTCTCCCACTATGGAAAATTAATAACGAAATTCCTAACCAAATGGCACTTTTAGCTAGTTTATTTAATGAAAAAGTGACGGGCAGTCAGAAACCAATCTCTCGCAAACATTATTTAAAGTTAAAACGGTTACTTTTGAAAGCTGACATTGACATTGAAATGTACTATGATTTGCTGTTTGGTATTCCTCCATTGGAGCTAGCTGTCAATTTGTAATGTGCTCCTAAGCTGAGGTGAATATTTGTGTGCGAGAGAGTGTGTGGATGACAGTATGCGTGCAGACACAGGCACATGTACACATACACAAACAGAAACAGACAAACAGACAGGCAGAGAACATGTAGTGGAGAGCCAAGGCTGCCAACTGCATGGGTGCAAGTGCAAATATTGAAAGTCATGTAAAGCGTCAACGATAATTGGCGGACGTTCTCTGTTGAGGATGACAGGATTGAGAAGCCAGTCAGCCCAGAGTGAGCCAGCCAGTCAACGGCAAACGTTAAAATAACCGTTTCCGGACGGCCACTAAAAGAGAGTGAGAGAGGGAGTGATGTAACCATCGAAACGGTTAGCCAACAACTTCCGGTGGGCCTGTGTGCCGTGACATGATGGCACTGTCGGCAATATATAGAAGCTGAACGACAGCAAAGTGCAATTTGCATTGCTTAAAAAATGTGAACAAATAGGCTTTTTATTGGCTACGCTTCGCTGCCGCCCGGAGAAGCCTGCTATATAGTCAATAGAGTGAAAAAGTGGTGTAAATGTACACTCTAATGTCGCCTAATAATACGCTGTCTTTAATAGCAATATATAGCCCTATTGGTAATAACAAGTGCAGGCGGAAATATCTTACCGATATAATCGAGCGCTTCATTAATCACCATGGTGATGTCATCTAACTTTGAATCTTTGATGGCTATTCGCTTGTAGGCAAATGAGTCTTCAAAGTAGTTTGGACAGTTGTGGGATACATTGAGGACTGCAGTGATGCCCAGTTTGAGAAGGGTGCTCTTTGAAGCTGCATGAGTTTCACTGCCCAGAAAGAGGTATGGCAACAGTTCGGCTGGCTCTTCGGAGTCTTCCACCCCAAAGGTGGCAGTCACATTGGGGTCATTCCTTAGAGCCAGTGGCTTGTGGGGAAGGGAAGCCTTTGACTTGAATGGCCAAGTGTAAATGTACTGGCCACTGGATCGCTTTGCCTTGTTGAACACTTGCGGCGGATTTTGCTGCAGGTTGTTGGTACACAGCGTTGGGTACTGTTTTTTGAAAGCAGTAAACCCACCTTGTTGAATGGGAATTAGGTTAGCGTGGGTTAGCAGAACAAACTGACCTGCAGGCCGTTTCATTTACCTTCTAAATGGCTGACACACTTAATTCCCGCATCTTCCAAACATGTGGCAACATACATGCCAAATGATTCCTTGGTGAGGTCTTTTTCGTCGTAGAGGACGACGCTGTAAATGTCGGCCATCATTAGGCGATCGCGAATTTCTGCATCGCTGATGATGACTTCCAAGGAAGGCTTTCCACGCCGGCTAAAACATAAAACCATAGCATATTCAACAGGGTGTAATTAAATCATCATTAGCGTGTAATTTAGCACTAAGTAATCCAAAAAAACTAATGCAAAACATACCGCAGAAATGGAGGGTAAAAGACGTTGATTGAATTGATAATGTGAGAATCATTGTGAGCGAAAAATGAACGACAATCTATGATGAGAATGTTCGGCGACTCTTTAGAGTCTGCTGAATTCATGAGTTCCAACAGTTCACGCACACCGTCACAATTGATGGCAATCATGTTTGAGTGCATGAGTCGAAGATGGTGATGAAGGAGGTGAAGGTGCAGTGGTGAACGAGTTCAGGAGAAACAAACAATAAATAAACAAATAAACAAGCCGAACCATAAAAGAATGGTGACAGGTTGACAAGAGAAGAGAGGTGTTGAGGTGTTAGAGTGTTGAAGTGGGTCGGTTTTTATTTGGCAACAGTGAGGTAGTGAGGAAGTGATGAAGAGTTCGGCGGATGCCGCCGCGATTTCAGCTAGGCATCACCGGACCATGCAACAACAAGGAGAAGAAGGCACATCTTGCGAGCTGTCTGCTACAGGCGCTGCTGCCTCAGTGGCCAAGGCCAGAAGGCGATCACGGAGCTCGCAGGAAACTGGAGACCACTCTCCACAATATTCTCAATGGAACTCAGTTTTCTCTCAATGAACGGTACGACAGTCGCAGTCTGGGCACTGCACTCGACGTACAGCACACTCAGCCGATCAGACAACACACTGAGAGAGGGAGAGAGTCGCCGTTGGCCCAACCACACACACACACACACACTTGCTGCCCGCTCATTCACAAGCCAGTGGAATCCACTGAGTGGATCCCTGCACGACGTCAACACAGCAAACAGGCACCTGAAGGCGGCGCATAGTGCAGCCTTATCAAGCGTAGAGAAGCCTTCCGGCTGATGCTGCCCACTCACTGCCAAGCTCTAGAGTAGTTGTTTGCCTGCACTCGCAGAGAAGTATGATGGTCGGACTGCCCCCGTTTGCTTGAAGATGTCTGTCCAGCTCCCCTGTTGGCTATGCAAGCAGTGCCCACTACAAATCATATCACTTGCCCATGAGTCCCTCTGACTCCAGGCAAAAAGTCAGTCTACGAAGCTCCTACCATTTTGCAAAATTCTGCTTGTTTTTATAAATTTTTTAGTGGAAATAGCGGCACGTGAACTTTTGTTTGGGTATTACTTCCAAAGTGCCACAACCGCTGAAATCACTACCGCCGGTTTACCGCTTGTTTCAAAGTGCAATGAAGTTTGAAATTAAAAGGTTTTTATTTATCTTTAGCCGGAAAAGCTTTTTGTTTTAGTTCTAAATCAAAGTTTGTAAACAAAACATGCTTTCTCCAAAGGCTTGACATTTACCGTAAGGTGCCACAAGATTTGACAGAACCGACGACTTCCGGCGCAATAATTTCGCTAGTATGTGTCCTGGTGATAATCAGCTTATTGGTGGTCGAGCTGAAACACTTCATGGCATTAGAAATGTACGTATTACTTTGTGAATTAATGAGCTTCTGTTATTGTTACGCCTACAACTACTCTTTCACCTGTTTATTGCTAAAGCGTGAGTGAGCTTTTCGTTGAATCAGGCGATTCCGGTCATGATCGAATCCTCGTTTTGCTAAACATTTCTCTTTTGAGACTTGATTGTGAAGGTAAGTTTGTGTTGCCTAAAATAACTGATAGTAAGCATTAATCTATGTTTTTCACGCAGTGACTGGCCTTGACATTCAAGATTCGAATGGACGGCACGAAGTCGGCTTCATTGAAAATACACTAAAACTTCCAATCAATAATGGGGCCGGCTGCCGATTGGAGACTCAGTTTTATATTAATAAAGTACCTGGAAACTTTCACGTATCAACGCACTCTGCTAAGCGGCAGCCAAGCGCCGTTGATATGGCTCATGTGATACACTGCCTCAAGTTTGGCGATGACCTACCAGAAATGCAGACTTTAGGTGGTTTTCAAACGCTAAACGAAAAGGATAATTCTGCAAGTTCAAGTAAGTGAAATACACCAAGTTGTTCCACTTTTCGCTCATAACTTGAATGATCTTATTTAACATTAGACTTGGAATCTCACGAGTATCACTTGAAAATTGTTCCATCCATTTTCGAGTATACCAAAACTGAACAAAGGTACTCATACCAATACACATATGCTTACAAGATGTACACGCCAGTATCTTTTGGAAACCACATTGCTGCTATTTGGTTTAGGCGAGTAAAATATTGCTGCAGAAGTAACAAATACTGACCATTTGTTCTAGGTATGACCTGACACCCATCACAATAAAATATAAAGAACGGGAAAAGCATCTCTATAGGTATGTGTTTAATCTGTGTGTACTAGTTATTGATATCTAACTTACGACTAACTTATTACCTTACTATTAGTTTTTGTACGTACATCTTTGCTGTGATAGGCGGTGTTTTTACCATTTCCGGAATAGTAAGTTCCATCATCTTTACCGCTACAAACATTTTCAGAAAAATTGAGCTGGGAAAACTCAGTTGAGAGTTGATGTGTTTTGTTTAAGCCATTGTCTAAACCACCGTACATTGTGATATTAGCTCTAGCGCACTTTTAATTTGTACTCAATTTCGATGTAAACTTTTTATTTTAATAATATAATCAAAATATTGTCTTGAGTGAAAAAAGACCAAATAATCAAAAGTACAACAAATTGGATATTCGACTAGGATGGTGGAGTGAAGTAGCAATACGAAGCGGAAATTGTGGCCACTGTTCAAATGAGGGCGTCAAAAAATTAATAACAAGTGATCAAGTTAAAAGCAAATGAGTAATCAGAGTGTGTGTGTGCCTGGCATGCATTGTCAGTAATAAAGTGTCACTCAAAAAAATAAATTTGATCTAGAACAACAGCAAAAAGAGGTACAATCAAGTGTACGATCGGGGAGAAAAAAATGTAAAAAGACAAAAATACATTGCGTTTCCGTGTTAGAGTAGAGAGAAGTGAGTTTGTGTGTGCATGTGTGAGGAGACACATTCTTTGTGTGGCTCGACGAGATTCTCTGCCCTTGGGCAGTGAAGCAGTAGGCCGAGCAGCTACGGGGAAATGCGATCTTGTTGCAAAGTGTCTCTTGCACAGTAATAAAAGACTTGAAAAATAATTTTTGTACAAATAAAAAGGCCGAATAAATCAGCTGAAACTGGAAAGTGAAAACGACCGGAGTGTAAAGTCAAATGAGAAAAGGTAAATATGCCTTGATAGACTGATAGGGTGAGTTGCAGACCCGTGGTGTATGTAAAGAGAGCTTATATCAAAATGGCCAATGCAGTCTGGTGCTACTCGCTTAGTGTGGTGAAAGATTGTAAAAGAAAGAAAGGGACATTGTCTTGAAAAAGGAAACAGCGGTTACAAAACAAATGGTTTAGTTAGGCGCTAGTAGAGGAAAAGCAGTGACCAGGAAAAAAGAAAACAACAGTGGTATTGAAAGAGGGGGCTCTTGTCTGTAAATGGGCGAAAAGCATTTCAAAAATATGACCGCTTTGGCCGGCGGAGAGGTGTCTGCCTAGGGCAGAGGGACTACTCCAGCAAAGGTGCGGTGCAGATGCCGTTATTTGGTGAGTGTTTGTGTGTGAAGGTGTGTGAAGGTGAGGCCTCGCCATGCTTTGTACGACGAGGTTTGTACTACCGTTCAGGTGCAAAGGTTTGAGAAACTGGTATAAGCTGCTTTGGGTACTGTGTGACCAGGTGAGGGAGGGAGGACAAAGACGCACATCAACAAGTAAGAGGTAAGGGGTAACAACTGCAACGACAGTGGACAGTGTTGGCCAACTGATGGCCAGGCACTGTCCGATTGCACTGTATGGAGGAAGCTATTGCCGGCTAGATGCAGTCAAATAGCTATTGCACTGTAATTGAAAGAGAACAGAAAATTCGACTAAACAGAAAAGGGTTCAAGAGGTAAATCGACAAACAAAACAAAAATGTTTGAAACGGTGCTGCAGCAACAGAAGAAAGGAAGAGAGAATAACTGCAAGGGAACTACTACCACTGAAAGCAAATGTGACTAGATTGGGGTGAAACTAGGCAAACTAGAGATGAAGATCACAATAGAAAATAAAAAGAAAAGAAGTAAAGATAACAAATTGAAGAGCTCAACAAAATTAGAAATGGGCTCGGAAAAGTGTACAAAAAGAGAAAGAGAAAGAGATACGAAAATAGATGCTTAATATATGACTACGGTAATAAATAGAAATAAATATAAAATAAATAGCAAACAAATTGAAAGAAATAAAGGTACAAAACTAAAGAAAGCAGCGTCTTAGAAAAGGAAAAGAAGAGAAAAGGAGGAGAGGGGAGAGAAGGAAACTAATAATGACAGTAAAATCATCGAAAGCTAGTCAGTGGTTAGTTAGGGTGAGAGATCATAAAGGTCAGTCGACTGGGCAACGGTGCCTGGAGGAAGACACGCGCACACTGCTTTGCTGACACTGTTCTAACACCATCGAAAGGGAATGGCCCTGGGACGCTCACCCTCCTTGATCAAGGGCTTGTGGTTCGCCCTGGCCGGGCCCGAGTGGATGTTCGCCCAGCAGCTCTCACAGTAGTACTGCAGACAGGTGATGTTCGCGCAGAAGTAGGGCGCAAACTTGCCCCCGCACCGGGTGCCCTGACACTCGTCGCAGATTTGGTCGTCGAGGATGTAGGGCTTGATCTCCACCCGTTTCTCAATGTCGGCATGCTGCAGCTGCACGAAGCGAGCACTGATGGCGGCAATGTAGCTCTGCTGGTTGGAGAAGGCAACTCTGCCGGCGCCCTTCGGGTACTTCAGCTCGGGGTCAGTGTCGATGCCGGCGTAGCAGACGCCCCCGTACAGTCGATCCATGATCATGGCAAGCTCCACTGCCTTCAGTGGTCGAGGCACGCCCCCAACGAAAACGGTCTTCCGTGGATCCAGTGGCATGGAAGCATCTAATACGTAGTCGGCGTCACTGAGCCGCCAAGGTCGAATTTGTACCTGGAGCAAGGAGTTGGCAGGTGGTGAGCTGATAGCTTTGGAATTTGAATACGGTGATGTGACTTACTGGTTTGTCTTTGATAGTTGGGCTAGAGACGCACAAGTAAAGTTTGTCATCCTCTTGAATGCACGCGTCAATCAACATTTGAACTGATGCTTCATCTTGGAAGAGTAAGAACGCATATCCTACAGAAAATCTAAGGTAAGAAATCTCTTATTTGGAAAGAAAGCATTACCTTTTGGTGGAAAGTATGATTTGCTTTCAGCTTTGTGAGGCCAATCAACGACTAGAGGACCGAAACGACGAAAGCTGGCTGTGATTTCATCCGAATCAATGTCCGGAGGCAGACCTCCCAAAAAGACTTTGGAAGAGTACCTCTCCGCCTGACCGTCAGTATCTGGAAACATACAATTGAGCAATTAACTATCTAGTTCATCACAAAACTTACTAGCTGATGCAAAGTCGGCCAGTAAGTTATCAGGATCATTGCCAGAGACAAATGGCGAATTACCTCTTCTGCGGCCAAAATTACGATTTTTAAGTTGCTTTTTGTCATCATGAACTACCGATGCTTGATAGGGCAGACCGTAGTTGTAAGCTTTAGATTTTAAAAATAACAAATTGAGTGGGTGTTAATCAGATATCAGAGCACTACCTTTATTGTCCGGTGTTGAGTTTCGCATAATTTCAAGCAGTTGCGGTTCAAGAGAGTAGCGCAATGTATCGAGTGGACTGCAATGAGCTGCTTCGATGTTTCGCTCCTGAGTTCAGTGGTAGAAGAGGAAAGTTTAAAGCGCGCCTTCTAAGCCCCGCAACTTCACTTACCTGAAGATGAAGGAGGCCATTTTCGCGCAAGTTGGCAGAATCACTGGACGATGAGGTGTTGTCGCTGCCTGCTGAGCCCAGTTCATACAGACTCGATGGAGCAGTCATGTTGGCGGGGAAGTTTTTGTAGTTGGCCATCACGGGATTACGACGGTACTTTGACGGAGAGAGTGCCGGGTTTGTGCCGGGCAGCACTCCCTGTCCCTCTGTCCCGTAGAGGGGCTTCTTCTGGTTGACCAGTGGCATGTTGTTGGCAGCGCACATCGGCGGTCGCTTCGGATGCTGGCCCTGCTGCAGGCCACCGTAGACGTTGTTTGACCAGACGTTCGCCAGTGGGTTCGAGGCGGTGACTGCGTTGTTCGCTGAGTTGATCGGCGACACGTTGGCCATCTGACTAGAGTTGAAGGTGTTTGACCAGTTGAGGTGCGACTGAATGGTGGGAGGACCCTGCTGGGCCATGAGTGGCCAGTTGAGGCCTGCTGAGTGGTTCGCTTTGCTGCCGTTGGCTCCGTAGTAGTGCGTTGAGTTGGTGGCCATGGCCAGCTGGTTCACTCCCCGAGTTGTAGACGGGAGCGCTCCTCCGGGAGAGGGTATTCCGTGCGTCGTGGTGGGGTAGTTGGCACTGCCGCCGGTGATTGCTCGCTTGACCAGAGGTTTCGGTAGCACTGAAGGGTCTGCTTAAGAGGGGAAGAGAAGGGGGCAAGGAAACATGCCGAGAAAGGGGTTATTAACTACTGGAGTTGCCTTGGAAGGTGATGTATACGCACCTGAAAATGAGATATTCTGGTTCATGATGTCGAAAGGTGTACTATTAAACTCAGGGTCGATTAGAGACCAGATTTTGTCTTGCGACTGGTGGTTCGCAGTGCTGCTCAAATGGTTGTTGGGAAAGGACAGGGCCGAAGCTTCCTCGCTCTTGAGGTTGTCGGCAGAGCTGCACTGATTAAGCGGATTTCCCTTGCTCAAACTGGAATCGAGTGCTGAGTTGTTGGTGCAATTGTTGAGCATCATTGAGGTGAACTCGTCAAATGCAACGTTTCCGGTGGCAGCGGAGCTGTCGGAAAACTGACTAGATAGAGCCGTTAGATCGGCAGAGGACTGGCCGACGAGGACCTCATCCTCAGTGCGACTCTCTTCAGCGCTGTTGAGCTGATCAGTGACGATTCCATTTTGCTGGAGCCCTTCAAGAGAATCCCTCATAGCAGGAGACTCGGCCAGGGCATTCTCGGCCGGACTGAGTGCTGTCGTACTGTCGCACTTATCAGCATCTGCTTGCATTGAGCTGAACAGACTCGGTAGTCACTTGCTGAAACACTTGCACTTGACCACTGACGAAATTCACACACTTTGGGTGGTAGAACATTTGCTCAAACACAGCTGATGATACTCATCCTTCAAAGGAAGAGAGGGAGAGAGCAAGCAATGAAGAGTGAAAGGTATAAAGTAGTGAGAGGAGAGAGAGAGAGAGAGATAGATAGAAGAGAGGGAAAGTGAAGGAAAGGACGGAGAGTGAAGCAGCGATATTGATGGGTTGCGTGGAGAGCTGGTGCACGATGGCCAGGGGAAAGTGCTCTGGTGGAGGTTGCAACTTGACCACTGATAGAGGCCAATTGATGAGGAAGTTTTGGCGATCGGTCGGGCAGAGCAGAAACAGAGCCGAATCTGTTTGCAATCCTGACTAGGCTAATCGCACAGTAATTCACTCGTGATTGCCTCCTGGATCTCCTTCTCTGCTCTCCTGTCTTCACACTGACTCTCGCTCCTTCACGTCTTCCTTCTTCTCCTCCGTCTTCTTCCTTCTCCTTTTTCCTTCTCCCTTTTCTGCTTCTTCATTTGCTACTTCTTGAATGGCCAAATATACCAGCAGCCAGAGTTGGGCGCATGAGCCAGCCGGAATCCGGCACTGTACAGCTGTCAGTCAGTCAGTTCAGTGTGTGAGCTGGGCTCT
>JAALOO010000489.1_pt1 | contig 35641 bp, 24 predicted proteins | sample 7257641 | NCBI WGS metagenome assembly JAALOO01 (sample SAMN14085613, study PRJNA598686) | mite metagenome | biome: ENVO:01001000; feature: ENVO:01001002; material: ENVO:01001226; isolation source: single female mite from University of Michigan culture on fish food culture... ...
TTTTCACTTGGTTAGCGTTGAGTTCTTGCAGACCGTTGCCACCAGTAGCGTGGTACGAGGTTACGTAGCGCTCAAGCTTCCAGAACTAAGATAAGTTTAATGACTCAACGTAACGTCTTTTATACAACAGTTGAGACTATAGTTTGAGCCTGCAACAATGCCGGCTAAAGTTCCCTAGCGGCTACCGGCCGCTACTTTACTGAAATATTTTTTTGAAATTGCCAAATATAGTTGGGAAACTTGCTTTTTTGCCAAATATATAACACACCATTTTTTAGAGTGTGCTAACAATCCGATGCAACAAGCTGAGTCATTGAGTCGATGAGAACAGTGCGAGAGAACATTATGTCAAAATAGGACGGCGGACTACTTGAGAGTGTGGCGCCTAGTAACAAATAACTAGTATTTCAAAAAATGCAAAAACGAGCACATTGGCTTTGGGTAGAGTAACATTGCTTGGCGTCAATGTTTTTCCTTGGCAATACAAAAAGTTCGAAACTTTGCTCGAGCAATGTCTCTATTGCCAAAGTAAAGCATTGACGCTAAGCAATGTTGCTCTACCCACAGCCATTGGCGGTTGCTGAGGAGGAGACTCCAGCGCAGAGGAATGAGATGTTCACTTGTTGGTGCCGGTGCAATGTGCAGCAAAGTGTGCAGCAGTGCACTCCTCTTGCCGAGATGTTCTCTTCTGGTTGTTTGTCTGTCTGGCGGTGATTAAAGCACTTTCTGTGTGTTGCTGAGCTCTCTTCGCTGTTACTGCCAGGGCTGCGCCGTTGAGCAAGCCAGCCGAATGCTCTCCAGCGCCAAACAGACGTCTTCCATTGAGGCACTCTCATTGCTCTCATTAAAAACTATGTTTTTAGGAGCACCAAATTTCATTATGCGACAGTGTTTTTTTAACATCATGTGGTAAAATTTGGTAAGGGAACAAATTAAAAGTAATAATGGTGAAAACGAGGAAAAAGAAAAGTTTTAGCAAGAGTTGATAAGGTGATGCTGGCAAAATCACCAAATAAAAAAATTGAAGAAAACAAACTCAAAGTCAGAAATTTAAAAAAGTTAAGTTTGCTGGAAATATCTTCTTCCAATATGCTTCTATTTGCAAGCCAGACTATTTTGTTTTGGTCAATTTCGAAGCCTGAAATGTGCATCTGGGGTTCCGATTGTAGAGGAGAATTGTAGAGGATATTTTCGCAATGAACGGTTTGCAAAAAAAGCGTAACACTATATAGCTCTGGTGAGTAAGAAGGCACTGCACAAGCAAGAAACAGCTATTAATGGGATGAACAAGGAGTGGCAAAAAGTGGAATATGCTGCATTTCAAGCGGTTGTCGAGGGAGCATTTCACGAATCGACTTTACCCTCAAACTTGACTTGACTTGGTTGACACCATCATCAGTTGGTGCGCTGACTGACTGGAGAAGGACTCCTTGCTCACTGTTCACACTTTTTGCAGCCAGAGTTCATTTTCTGGGTTCTTAGTAAAAAAACTCCTTTCAATGGTGATGGTGTTGGTGGCGGTGAGTAGTCTTTCAGTTGTAAAACGAAGGATTTTAACTTTATTTTTAACTATTTTTCTTTTTCAGAAAATGTTTTCAAAAATGGCTGTTTTCGGCATTGACCTGGGCGCTACCAATGCTTGTCGTTGGCGTTTTCCACCACGGCAAAATCATGGAGATTATCGTCAACGATCACGGCCACCAAATGAACGGTGCCCAAGTTGGTCGCCTACTCCGACACTGAACGAATGATCGGCGATGTGGCCAAAAATGCTAGGCAGCAATGAATCTCTGACCTAAACATCGTCTTTGACGCCAAACGCCTCGTCGCTCGAAACCTTCGATTACCCACCAAAACACTTGCCATTTTTGGTTGCGTCTGCCTGTGAAAATGGTAAAACGCATGGTAAGAAGATTTATTTTGTATTGGGCTAAATGGTTTACAAGCAACACTGAACGGCGTAAAACCGTATTCTTTCTCATTGAAAAAACAATTATTTTTACAGAAAACAACAATTTTTAGTATATATTTATTCAGCCTATCCCTAAAAAATGATTTTTCTCTATTTCTCCGTCTTTTTGCTCTACAAATTACACCTTTTAAAATATTGAAAAACAGTTTTCATCAGTATAACAAGATAAACGACATCTTTCTAATGATACCAAGTTCAAATTGATCAGATAACCCGAAGTATTTAATATGGCGGATTATCTGTTTTTAGTAATAAGCATTTTTGGCTGTATTAAAAAACTATATACTAAGCCTAGAAGCATAGGGTTTTGACTGGAATAATCAGATAAATAATGGCAAAAAATGACCATTTAAAAATTTTGATAAAGTTATCAAAAGTGCCTTATCTAGATTTTTCACTTTTTAGATAAGCCAAATTAAGTACTAAACTAACTCTGATAAAATTTTTGATTACGCTGCCGTGCTCGCTGCTATCGCTAGCGCTGCCGCCGCTCTCGCCCTGGGCTGCTGGGGGGAGCACAAGCGGAGCGAGCGGGGCCCGAGTCGGTGGGCGTTCACAGTGCCCAAATGTCGTCAGGGTGAGCCGCTGGCCAAACTTTTAAAAATTGTTAGCGGTGCACAGTTAAGGTAGGTGTGAGCGAACCGAGCTCAACTGAGCCCTTGTTCACTTATATTTTTTATTCACCTTGTTTTTCTATTAAACAAAGGAGGAATAACTCGTTTTTCAACCACAACTACTTTTAAAGCTTTACTTATACACGCCGACTGCTGTTTCTCACGATGTGCGTCTAGTTTTTCTATTAAAAAAAATATTTTGTAAACAGCATATTTTCACCGGCGTCAACTTCTTCTCTCGTCAAGTAGACATTTTAAACTGTTACATCAGCAATTTAAAAAATCGTAATTTACTTTTGTAGTGCCAGTAAAACTGAACTGAAACATCACAGTCACTTGTTCACTTGCAGTTTAATCTCCTACTCACCACTCTTACCCTTTCTCTTTTTCTCTTTCTACAACAAAAGCAGATTTTATATAAGGACACACTACTTCACAACTTTACTTGTCAACTTGTTCAACTGCTGCTACCATCTATCACCCTTTGGATTCATCTCTTGTAAACCACTATCTCCATCACCATTAAACGTTTCCAAAAGCACCCACCACATTTTCAACCGTACTGCAAAGGAAAATGTCATCTACATCACTATCTCTATCATCACTTAAAAACCACTGTGTCTCTCGGCACTTACGCCATCGTCACTTTTTCTTCATTTGAAACTGCTTTTTTCATGTGGTCTCATGAAATCTTGATCGAGCGCCACACCGTTTTTTCGGTTGGACAAACGATATCTTCGCCTTGTGGCAGTACTACACTTCAGCTCTATTTCAAATGTACGCCGGCACGCGAGCGATGGCCAGGGACAACCACTATATAGACCAGTGCTCCAACCCGGGAAATCTCACCAACTCTTCGTGACTACACACAACAGCCAGTGGTGTCGGTCGGCGGAATTGCACATTCTAGTGTTGCGTTCCACTGCACACGCTCGTGGCGTCTGCGTTTAGAAAGTGGCATGCCGTTTGCAGAACTGCTTCTTCCCCAGGTCTTTTTTTATTTCTACTGCACATTTCTACTGTCAGCTAGTTTAGCTGTTAACTAGCAGCTAACAGGTCGCCGCATTTTTTTTCTTCGTGGTATACCACTTTTTGTCACAACTACCACCACCACCACACTACTTTTTTGTCGACACACTCATTTTTTGCTGTTAGTACAACGGTTTTTACCGGCGGTAAGTAAACTTTTATTTGTGGCAACTCCTAAAAATCTAAATTTATTTTCAATCTCACTGTTTTAGATTTTCTCAAAATCCAGACACTTGTAAAACAGTATTTTGGAAAAATCTGAATAAGTAAAGCACCCCAGAGAAGTTGTCTATTGCAGTGCATGCGTTTGAAATCACCTGCAACACCAGCCTTTTTGCCAACATGAACACAGAAATTCGCTTGAATAACGACACTCCATTTTTACTTGGAGTTAGTTCGGCATTTTGGGACATGAAGGTAGTGATCGAGGCCAACGCCGTTCTTCCGATTCGGAAGTCCTGCTCTCTCATTTGGATTAATGACCAGACTTCGATTCTATTGCGAGTGTACGCTGGAGATCAAGCAAGAATGACAGGAGGACAGGACAACTACATTGGCGAGCTCAAACTACCAAATGAAGCCTTAACTTTTGGTGAAGTTACTCAATGTGCCTTTTTATTTGAAATTGCAGACAGTGAAGGCGACCTGGAGGTGACTGCCCAGGTAGTGGGCACGACCCTTAAGGGCCGCATCACCATCTCAAAAAACTTTTGGTGGCCACAGTTAAGTCATCTGACGGCCGAACGTCTAGTGAGAGAGGCAGAGCAGGAGCAGCCGGAAGATGACCAGTCAGTTCCGATGGAAGTGGATTGAGTGATTGAATGTCGGTGTCTAGATTTTACTTTTACAAGAAGTTCAACACTGTTATCAATCTGTGTTTGTTATGCAAAAATTTTACTAAAAGAGTTAATATCTTGCCGTCTGATTAACTCTATAAGCCACACTTTTTTATCCCTTTTTTCTTGTAACCACCATTGAACGTAGCACAATTAAAAAAAACTTTTTGTTTTTTGAGAGATATGCGTGTGTGTAGGTTTTGGCGGGCAACTCCGTTAGAGCTGAAACCCGTTTATTACTTTTTCAGTTTGTCTGTTCCTAACTTTCAATTTTAACTATGTTTCAGACATCGTAAAAACGTGAAATTTAGAACAGAGAGATTTATTACAAAGTTGTTTGTTGAGTTCAAAGATGGGATTTTTAAGACCAAATTTGACCTTTGTTCTTAGGGTTCAAAGTTTTTTTTACAGACGCCACCTGCTGACCAACCAGCAAAAAATTTGGTCAACTTAAATGTTTTTTACAGCAACCATGTTTTGTTGAATCTTGACTAAGTAGGCTATTAACATTAAAACTAGAAACAGTAAAGTACAAGTGTGTTTTGGATGAACGTTAGTTGTCGCCACAGCGTATATCTTTTCTATTCAAAAATATTTCGTGTACAACGACTTTTCACAGTGTCAAGTTGACACTTTTGTAGTGCCAGTAGAACTGAACTGACACATCACAGTTACTGGTTGTGGGTAGAGCAACATTGCTTAGCGTCAATGATTTACATTGGCAATAGAGACATTGCTCGAGCAATGTTTCAAACAGTTTGTACTGCCAAGGAAAGACATCAAAACCAAGTAATGTTGTTTTTCTCACATCCATTTGCACACAGTTTACTCTCCTACTCATCACTTTTACTCTTTCCGTTACAAAAGCAGGTTACATGTATGAACAAATTACTTCACAACTTCACTTGTCAACTTGTTCTCTTGTTGTTATCTGGTACAACCACTAACTGGTAGCGTTCCAAACGAACGGAAATTCCATCTACTCCGCGTGACTACACACAACTTGATGGTACCGTTGAGATTGACAAAGACAAAGACAATGGCATCTTAGAGGTGATTGTTCAGGTGGTAAATACTAAGCTGCATCAGAATTGCTGTCTATCTGTAGAGGAGGAAACTCATTGTCAAAAAGGAAAAACGAAAACGTCGAGAGTTTGTCGTCAGCTACCGCTGAATTATGGTATTGAACATCCTTCTTCCCTAAAAAATGATGTTTATAGGACTAATCCGATCGGCCTGACATTCAGTCACTGACAACGCTGGATGATGGTCGCACCTGTTTTCTCGCTCTTTTTTTGTTTTTAACAAAATTTTTTTGTTCTACTCCCACTATCACCACCATTGTTGGTATAGCAGTTTTTACCAGCCGTAAATTAAATTTTATTTGTGGCAACACCTTAAAGTTTTAATTTATTTTCAATCCCTCTGCTCAAAAACTTTTTCCGAATCCAGACAATCTCAAAATCCAGACACCAGTAGAGCAGTATTTCGGTGACCGGCACACCAGCCCTTTCCCCAACATGAACAACGTAACTCAACATTTGTTTAGAGTTAGTTCGGTATTTGGGACCATGGAGGTAGTGATCGAGCCTAACGCGGCTCTTCGAGTGAATCGAAGCGAAGGCACGCTGGAGGTGACTGTAGCCCATGTAGTGGGCACTGACCCAAATAGCCGCATCACCATCGTTACAAACATTTGGCCGTCACGAAGTCATGAAACGGCCGAAGGTTTGGTCATTGAAAATGACCAGCCAGTCATGATGGAAGTTGATTGAGTGAGCTAAATGAATGTCGGCGTCTAAACTCTTCACTCTCACAAGGAGTTCATTCAATCATTCCTGATGTGCAGTGTAGACTTCAAACACACACACTGCTGTCAACCGGTGTTTGTTATGCAAAAATTCCATCCAAAGAGTGTTAAATACCTTGCCAACTCTTCTCAACTCCATATTTTCCACCTCTTTTATCCCCCTTTATCTCTTGTTATCACCATTAAAAAAATGATATGCCCGTAAATGTGTGTCTCTTTGATTGGACTATATTTAATATTCCACTGCTTATGGTGGTGGAGTGATATAAAAGAGAGAGAAGGAGAGAATTCATAATAAAAATAATAAGTTTACGTTTAAGGAGGAGGAGGTGGTGGTGTCGCTGATGTGTGTGGTGGTGGTGGTTTGTTCTCCCATCTTTCTGACTGGCGACGTTGGTTGGAGAGTGGCGAGGTGGTGATGAAACGGATGGATGGGATGGGAGGGATATCTTTCGGTGTTCGCCCCCACTACTCCTTCTGTCGCTTTTGCAGTGCCTGCGCAAGCTCATTCTTCACCGCCTCCTGGACCTTCATCTCGTTGAGCGAGTTCACCGAGCGCAGGCTGCTGAGGATGTTGTTCGTCTTGCCGAAGTAGATCTCATTGAGGGTGTTGCGGATCTTGTTCTCCATGTCCTGTGTTTTTGTTTAGAATGGTAAATATATTAGATATGGTCAAGATCTTTAATAACCAAAACAGTACCTCAACCATGCGGCCAATGTTGACGATGTGCGAAGCAGAGTCGGTGACGACGTTGTCCGCCTCAATCTGCCGCGTCAGACTGCCGCCGAGGTTCATCGTCCCGGAGCTCTGCTTGTTCGTCTGCAGCCACAGCATCACAGTGGTCGTCAGCTTGTAGTGGGCATTTCGGCCGCTCGACTTTTCCTAAACAAAGAAAGGGATGAAAGTTTTAGAAACGAAAAGGATTAAGCTGATAAAGCTCCTGAACTGACCTGCACCTCGACGACGTGAATCGAGTCCCAGCAGCCCTTGATCTTCTTCGACCCATCACCGGCCTTCTTGATCAGTATGACGCCGGCGAAGCCGTGATCGAGGTCCCAGAAGTAGACGGAGGAGACGCCGCCCTCGAAGTACATCTCCCGGTACATGTCGAAGGCGTGGTTCGCGTCCACCTCCAGCTGACGCAGCTTCTCCGAGGGCAGGTTGGCGTCCTCCATCGGCGGGTCGTACTGATTGCTCCAGGGAGATCTAACAAAGAGTGTGTGTAAAAACAATAAAACAAATGTAAACAAAAGCAATTACCTGTACGAATCCCCGTCGCGATTGTAATCACAGAGCAGGTAGTCCTTGCCCGTCTGCCGGTCTCGGGCCACCTTCAGCGGCTGATCCACCGAGGAGAGCAGGTCTTCGCAGAGGGAGGGCACCTGGTCATCAAAGTGAGGGTAAAGAAAGTTGAAGAGATGACTTCAAAGAAGTTTTAGCACCCTAAACTTACCAGATCGAGCAGGTGACTGAGGTTCTTCTCAATCTGCTGCGGCGGCAGGCGCCGCATCAAGTCCAAGGCATGGTCCAACTGCTGCTCGGTCTGTTTTTGTCGTTGTCGTTGTTGTTTTGATTGAAAAATGGTGAAAAGTAAAGCATTAGAAGAAGAATAGAACAGCTGTGCTGTGATCACTGGTGCATACCATTTTTTCTTCTCTTGCGCTTGGAAGGGTGGGTCAACACTGATCGATTGATTGCCGAGAAATGATCTAAAGTTGATGATGGTGGTGGTGGTGGTGATGATGGCGGTGGTGGTGCTGATATCGTCGATGCTGAGGTATTGTTGTGTGGTACGGTGTCGATGTCTTCGGATCGGTGCAGAGAATCTAGGCGTCGCCTGTGCTTTTCTCTTTGAAGCGGAAGCAATCTCCTCTCCTCTCCTCTCTCAGTTCTATTTACTGCTGCTGTACAGCAGCTGTCGTCGGCTTGGGAGGTGAAGGTTGTGCTGCTGCTGTTGCTGGTGCTGTTGTTGGTAGTGTTGCTGATAAGAATGCAAAGGGAAAATAGGGAGAAGAACAGAGAGAAAGGGGCTCAACTCTGCCGCAGAGATTGTTCCACCGAATCAGCACAAGACCAAAACAGCGGCGGCAGCGGCGACAGAACAGCACACAATGCGTAAGCGTTTGGCACTTGTAATCTCTCTCCTTTGGCGTTGCCTCTCGCTTGCCGAGAATACCTCTTTTCAGGGCAGGGGAGTAATCGGCACCAGTTTCGGGCGTCCTAAGCACTTCTGGAAAGTGCTTTATTGAAAGGTAGGCCAGCGCCCAAATCGGTGACGATCTGCCTTCCGGCTTGTGCCCGAGAGGCGCCATCTGGCGGCGGCCGCTGCGATTTTGTGCTTCGGGCTTTCTTCTGTTGTTTTGAAGTTGTGTGTTGCACGTTGTTTTCTCCGGCAAACGCACATTCTCTCTATTCTTGCAATTCTCGGTGTTCTATTTGAAGACCACGAAGACGAAGGCGACAACATCTTCAGACAGAAAGAGAAAGAGTCATCACCCTCGGCTGAACCTGACGGTGTGTGGCGAAGACAGATAGAACTGTCAGATGCAATGATGGAGAGGAAGAGGAGAAGAGAAGGTGATGCACCGACGCCGCCGCCGAAGACGACAAAGACGGAGAAAACCGCCGCCGAAAATGATGAAGGGGAAGAGGAGGACATTGACTCGCTGCCACCCTACTACCCGGCCATCCAGGGCTGTCGCAGTGTGGATGAGTTCCAATGCATCAATCGAGTCGAGGAAGGTAAGTAACCGATCGTTTATTGCATTATTGAAGTCTCATTCATCTTCGTCATTGTTTTAATCATTCGAATTTCATCCTTCCAGGAACATATGGCATCGTCTACCGAGCCAAGGATAAGCGCACCGGCGAGACCGTCGCCCTAAAGCGGCTGAAGATGGAGAAGGAGAAGGAGGGCTTTCCCATCACCTCGCTTCGTGAGATCAGCACCCTTCTAAAGGCGAGGCACGAGAACGTCATCTCCCTGCGGGAGATCGTCGTCGGCTCCAACATGGACAAGATCTACGTGTCGATGGAGTGGGCGGCGCACGACCTGAAGGCGCTGATGGAGTCGATGCGACAGCCTTTCCTTCTTGGCGAGGTGAAGACGCTGCTGTTGCAGCTGCTTCGAGCGGTCGCCTACCTCCACGACCAGTACATCCTCCACCGGGACTTGAAGACCAGTAATATCATGCTCAATCACCAGGGAATACTCAAGGTAAGTGTATAGCTTTCTACTTCTTTGATTCTTTACTGAACTTGGTCTGTTCAACCCTCTTCTAGGTGGGCGACTTTGGCCTGGCCCGTGAGTTTGGCTCCCCCCTGAAGGAGTACACGCCCATCGTCGTCACCCTCTGGTACCGCGCCCCGGAGCTCCTGCTCCAGACGAAGCTCTACTCGGCGCCCATCGACAACTGGTCGGTGGGCTGCATCTTCGGCGAGTTCATCACCATGAAGGCGCTCTTTCCCGGCAAGTCGGAGATTGACCAGATCAACCTCCTCTTCAAGGAGCTGGGCACTCCGAACGACAAGATCTGGCCCGGCTACAGCGACCTGCCGCTGCCGAAGAAGGTCGCCTTTGCCGAGCACCCCTACAACAACCTCCACAACCGTTTCGGCCGGCGGCTGGGCAAGTCGGGCTTCGACCTGATTAACCGCTTTCTGACCTACTGTCCCGAGAGGCGGATCACCGCGGCGGAGGCGCTCAATCACGAGTTCTTCAGGGAGTCGCCGAAGCCGGTCGACCCGTCCATGTTCCCGACGTGGCCGGCAAAGTCGGAGGGTGGTAACTTGGCGGGAACAGCCGCATCATCATCGGGAACTGCTTCAGGAGAGAAGCGAAAGGCCAGCCCGAAGCCGCCCAGCGGTGGAAAGCAGTTTGCCGGCAGTTTGGAGGCCGACGAGGAGGCGAAGCTGATGATGATGCAGATGGCTGGTCACAGTTCTTCAGCAGCAGCAGAAGCTGAAGAAGGTGGTGGTGGTGGTGGTGGTTTTACCATGATGGCCTCCTCTACCACCGCCGGATCCAACAAGAAGGGCGGCTTCAGTCTTCGCTTTTAAAGTTTTTACCCCATTTTCCCTCACTTTTTCATCCCTGCCATTTCGAAGCGCACCCTCCGCACATTTTTTTTGTTTTTACACATTTCGCCCGCCGACGTCGTCTATGAAAGGCGCGTCGCTCGTTGTCTAGGCAGCGTTTGTAGAGTGGCCGCTGCCACCAACGACGCCAACGTCGACGACAAGTCAGGAGCGCTGTTCTGCTCTGTGTACTGAGCACAACTACTCACTTACACTGCGCTGCTCTGTTGTGTTGTCCTGTGTGCTGAAGAGAGCGAGCCAGCGAGCCAACAAGCGATCGAGCTAGTGGACGGCCATCACCATCATCATCACCACCACCATCCCCATCCTCATCACCACCAAGCGAGTGGCTTTTGGCTGGCTACTTCGTCGTCGTCGTCGTCGCCGTTGTTGTTGTGTTGTCCTGTAGTCGCCATTGTATATCACTCTCTCATACGCCTTGTACACTTGGACGAGAGCTGCTACTGCTCCTTCCTTCCCCTGCTTCAGCTGCTGCTGTTCCATAAATGTTGATTGCATTGAGTCTGCCTGACTGACTGACTGTCTGACTGCTACGACCTGAACACACACGCAGGAGAGGAAAAGTGAGATAGAAGAAGCGACCACACAGAGAAAAAGAAGAAGAGTGAGCATCTTGCCTAAAGGAGCCTGCTGCTCACTGCTGATTTGGAGCTGTGTGTTTGTCTGTGCTCTGTTTTGTTGTAGTGGATGATTCACAGCCATTACCTTTGATTTGAGGTTCGGTTATCACCATCCCTTCCCCTTCCTTTGCCATCACCTCTCGATTTCTACTTCAACTTTGTCACTCACCTTCTCACTCACACACACTTCAATCATCCCAAAACTGTGTGTGCATGTTGCGCTCATTCTTCTCTTCCTCCGCCTCCAAAGCCGCCCAAGCCACAAGTACCAGTACAACTACTAGCACTACTACCACCACCACCACCACAATGAGCAACAACCGCGATCTACCCTCGAAGATGGAGGTGTCCAGCCGGTCGGAGGCGAACCTCTCGCGAACGAGGGACGGCGGCGGCGAGTCGAAGATGCAGCTTCGAAATCGAGCTCGCCAGGCCTCCATTGCCTCGGCCACGGCGGCGGCCGCAGCTGTGGCACAGCAGGCGGCCATTGCCGCCCCCAAGGCCGAGATGGACCTCCCCAGCAATGACATCCTGTTGGCGCTCTTCGAGTGTCCGGTCTGCTTCGAGTACGTCCTCCCGCCCATCCTTCAGTGCGAGAATGGCCATCTGATCTGCAAGAACTGCCGCGGCATGATCACCTCCTGCCCCAGCTGTCGGGTGCTCTTCGGGCCGAACAACATTCGCAACCTGATACTGGAGAAGCTGTCCAGCAAGGTCCGCTTTCCCTGCAAGTACAGCAGCAACGGCTGCCTGGAGGTCTTCTACCACAAGGAGAAGACGGAGCACGAGGAGACCAAGTGCCTCTTCAAGCCCTTCCTCTGTCCCTGTCCCGGTGAGTAGTACTGAAAAGTTGAGTTCGATTTTATGAGCTTTTTTATTTACACCTTGTGTTTACCCTATCAGGAAGCAGCTGCAAGTGGTCCGGCTCCATGGACCAGGTGATGGGCCACCTGATGACCTCCCACAAGAGCATCACCACGCTGGAGGGCGAGGACATTGTCTTCCTCGCGACGGATATTAACCTCAGTGGGGCCGTTGACTGGGTAAGTACTGTTATATTGCTTTTTCTATATTAAAACTTGACGAATCTTTTAATTTGTAGGTGATGATCCAGTCCTGCTTCAACCACCACTTTATGCTGGTGCTGGAGAAGGCGGAGAAGTACTCCAGCCACCAGCAGTTCTTCGCGGCGGTGGTGCTGATTGGCGGGGAGAAGACCCCCGACCAGTTCACCTACCGCCTGGAGCTGAACGCCCACAAGCGACGGCTGCTGTGGGAGGCGCAGCCGCGATCCATTAGCGACGGCGTCCAGTCCGCCATCAGCAACAGCGACTGTCTGGTCTTTGACGCCGCCATAGCGCACCACTTCTCCGACGGCGGCAACCTGGGCATCAACGTCACCATCCAGCAGGGCAGCACGCCGGGCGGCCGCGACAACACCCACATCATCAGCAACCACAGCGCCTTCGGCAACAGCAGCCTCCTCAATAACCAGGCGGGTGGAAGCAACAGCGGTCAGCACAACAACAACAACGGCGGCGGTGGTCAGCACAACCAGCAGCACAACCAACAGCACCAGCACCACCACCACCAGTCCACCAGCCATGGAGAGCAGACGACTCACTATGGGGCGGTGACGAGAAGTCAGAGTAGTGCCGCCGGAGCAGGTGGTGGTGGTGGCGGTGGACATTTACTCTAAAACCGAGTAGTAGTAGTAGTAGTCTTTCCAAAAGGGGAAACCGTTCTCTGATCAGAAATCATTGTTCTCAACCACACTTCTCTCGTTAATTCGCTAGCATTTTATCTGTTTTAACCTTTTCCTTTGTAGTTTTAGCTATTTCTACCTATCCTGTACAGCACCCTCCTCCTCATTATCTTCACACCCACACACACACACCCACACATTCACACACATTCAGTTGATGTATTTTGATGATAGTCGTACTGTTGTTGTCTACTGTGCTCCGAAGCCGAAACTCAACAATGTCATCGTCGTAGTCGTTCTCCTCTTCTTCTCCATCATCACCACCACCACGACCACCATCATCATAACTCATCATCTTACACGATAGCGCAACGACTTGCCGTTCTGACTGCTTTCTTTTTCTCTTTGATTCACTGCTTTCGCCGATTTGGGTTAACCCCCAGCCAACCAACCGACAGACTGACACTGAAGATTTTAATTTTTTTTTCGTTGAAGCTCAAGGAAGGAAGGAAGAAAGAGAGTGGAGAGGAGAGCACTGGCGGCAATCACTTCAACTTTGCAGCTTTTCCCTTCTACTTGCACACATCCTAACAAGCGAGATTTGTCTCCTTCATTTATTTCTCCTTCCATACTCCCCCGTTCACTTCATATCAAATGTCGATAAAGTCAGAGTTACCACTGCATGAAAAAGGAAAGAAAGAGGGGGACAAGTGCACACGATTTTGATGATGATGATGGTGGCGATGGTAGTGATATGTTCACTCTCTCGCCCGTCTGCCTGACTGCCTGACTGCCTGTACACAAAGTAACGATGAATTGGAAAGTAAAGCAAAGCAAAGTCAGTTGTGTGTTCAACCAACATTACTGCTGTTGACTGTTTGAATTGCGGTTAAATATAAACACAGATGCAGCAAATGCAGCAGAGTCAGTCGAGTAGGTCTTCTCTGGCAGAAGACCACCACCACCACCACCAACTTTTTCCCTTCCTTACACTTGTCCATATGTTCATTCGAAATGTTTCACTCTCCTCCTCCTCCTCCTCCTCCTCCTAAATTTGGTGGACGCTATTTTTGGTAGAAAGAGAAGGAGAGCGGGTGGCCGCCGGCGACCAATTCAGTGTACTGGTGAAAGTCTAAGGCCGTGCACTAGTCGAAAGTTTGCTGCACGAGCTTTTGGTGCTAAGATAAACAAACGGTGCTCGCCGAGTTTGCGTACTCTTTGATTTCGCCTCTGGTTTCTGCTTACCAGTGTTGGGTGTGTCTCAGTGTGGCGGCAGTGCTGCACTTCCTTATCGTCAGTGACTGCTGCTGTGCTCGATCAAAGGATCCCTCTTTTCTCCCTCTCTCGCTTTCATTGCATCCAACCAACCAGGCACACTAACAGGCATTTGCTTGCTGGTCGCCAAGCGAAGAACATACATTCACTAACGGAAAATGTCTCGAAACGGCGGAAGTATCCTCCTGGCGATTTGTGGCCTGCTAGTGGTCCTCTGCCTCCTCTCCAGGACAGTTTCAGTGGAGGCTGCTAAAAAGGTTTGTAGAACTTTTTTTTCTGAGAAAAACTTTGGCAAGAAAACTATTGATCTGTTTTTAGGATGTTGGAAGTGAAGTGGAGGTGAATGATAATGGTAAGCGTTGAGAGATATGTTTGACCTAGATTATCACCATCAACTTCGACAACATCCTTAACAGAACTGGAAAATCCCTGCCTGAAGCACAAGTGCTCCTCCGCCGGCCACGAGTGCACCATCGACCCGGACAGTGGCGAGCCGAAGTGCGTCTGCATTCGGTAAGTCTTACTTCCTGCTAATGCTTTATCAAGGGAAAACCTCCTTATCAAAAACTTCCCATTTTTCAGCGAATGCCCCGACAACACCGACACCCGCCGACGGGTGTGCTCCAACTTCAACCAGACCTGGCAGTCGGACTGTCACCTGCTGAAGCACCGGTGCGATTGTCTGGAAGGTAATTGTTCATTATCATTTCATCCCTATCAACTTATCAACTTATCAACAACAAATTTTAAATAGGCGTCTCACACGACTGCACCGCCGACCACAAGCACATGCACATCAACTACTACGGCGAGTGCAAGGAAATTGGCGAGTGCCAGGCGGCCGTCCTCGAGGACTTTCCCCGGCGGATGCGCGAGTGGCTGGACGCCATCATCAGCCAGCGGCTGTCCCAGGCGGAACGTATCGGAAAGTCCTCCTCTCACAACGACCACATGGCCCACCGGTGGATCGACGCCATCATCTGGAAGTTCTGCGACCTGGACCAGGAGCCCCATGATCGACATGTCTCCCGCCATGAGCTGTTTCCCCTGCGAGCGCCCCTCCTCTCGATGGAGAGCTGCATTGGAACGTTCCTCGATGGTTGTGACGCCGACGATGACCACAAGATCACGCTAAAGGAGTGGGGCAAGTGCCTGGGCGCCTCCGATGGTAAGCAGAGCTGAGATGGAGTTTTTGAGGTAAAAAAGTTTCTGAAATTTCGTTTTTCTCCTGCAGAGGAAATGGAGGACAAGTGCAACCAGTTCATCTCGCTGAAGAGCGAGGCGGCGCCGCTGCTCGACTAAATCCAAACGAAACTTTGTGGTGTTTGAATGGCTTGAGCGTACACACCTATCCATCCTGCCTTCTATTGTGTTCATACTAAATTCGATTTTCCTTTTCCTTGCATTGGATCACCAGCTGTTTATTTTCCAATTGAATAATTAGCCCGCTTCTTCATCAAATTTTAGTTTGTGGACCAAATTAGTAGGTTAGCTTATGATATCTGTTGTAGCTTTTTTACTTGGCAAACTTTTAAGCAAAAGCAGAAGGCTATAGATTCTGCTTGCGTGAAGAATCAAATAAAATGAGTTCTTGATCACTGGGTTTATTTGAATTTTGAAGTTGGGCTAAATTACCGTACTTAAGTGCAGGACCGTCGGGTTTATTTTTGAGTTCTGCCGACAGACGCTAGTAGGCGCCAGGGGTTCCACAAAGTTTATTTTCCTGGTTTTCTGAATACGAGAAAAATAAAATTCACGGGCGATTTTTTGACGCCACTTACAAGATGGCGACGATGGTGGCGTTCATAGCGGACAACATCGGAAACTATCTGCTTTTAATGATCAATTCTGTCCATTTTTCAAATGGGCGTTTCTTGGCCCTGGAAAGTCTTAGAAAACTCAAAATTGCTTTAAATGAAAGCTAAAGACTTGAAGCAAAATCTGTATGTAAAATAAATTGGTTTTGACAAGGTTTTTGTTTTTAAATCTAGTTTTAAAGTTTTAAATACCTTTTTGCTACACCAAAACTTGTCAAAATCAATTTATTTTACATACAAATTGTACTCCAAGTCTTTAGCTTTCATTTAACGTAACTTCAAGCTCATTGCAACGTTCCAGGCCTAAGAAACACCCATTTAAAAAAATGGACAGAGTTGATCATAAAAAGTGAATAGTTTCCAATGTTGGCCGCTTGGAACGCCACCATCGTCGCCATCTTGTAAGTGGCGTCAAAAAATCGCCCGTGAATTTTATTTTTCTCGTATTCAGAAAACCAGAAAAATAAACTTTGCGGAACCCCTGCTGCCATCTAGCGTCTGTCGGATAAACTTGGCAAAAAACAACTTCTGTTTTGGGGGGCGTCGCCTTTGTCTCATTGTGTGTTATCTGTGGTAGCTTTTACTGTTGTCAACTTGAAACAAAAACCTACCAACAGTTGAACTAAATAAACATCCTATTCTGTTTTATTAATCTACTGGTATAACTGATCAGTGATTCTTTAGTATAAAAAATGGTATACAAAGGTATAAATATAAGAGTGTATGCAAATCAAGTCCACAGCATCGACCGGGACAGGGCGGTGCTGCTGTTGAAGAGCTCCAGCGAGAAGGCGGCCAAGAAGGCCGGGTAACTCTGGCCCTCGGTGAGGTAGGTGCGAATGAGCTCCCGTAGACTTTCGAGCTGTGAGCTGTCCTCTTCTAATAAGGTGATCGCCTTCGACTTGCTCACCTCAAAGATGAGCGCCCGTTTCTGCCGATCGTAGGCGTGCGTCAGCCGGTACCGGCCGCTGGCCAGGGCGTCGATGCGGTAGCCCGTCAGGTAGAGCACCGTCTCGCGAAAGGACTTGCTGATCTTCTTGAAGCTGTCCTTCAGGCCGCTGTACCGCCGCTCCACCGACTCCGCCTTCGCCCGCCACTGCTCCACCTCGGTGCGGCACTGAATGCCCTCGGAGATTTGCCGAGTCATATCGGCGACGTCACCCGATTCGAGCACCTCCACGAGGCACTTCAGGCGGGTGTTCTCCGCCCGGAGGCGGGCGAACTCCTCGTTGTAGGCGGCGACCTTTGCCGACAGGGGGTTCTCCCGCAGGTGAATGACGCGAAAGTTCTTCTCCCGCGTCTGCAGTGTGGAGACGTCAAGCGAAGCGGTGGTGGTGCACACGTGCGGACTTAACATCTTAATTCGGGCCATCTCCGAAGCCAGCTCGTGGACCTCCTTCTCCTTGGCGGCCAGCTTGGCTGCAACATCTTCTGCAGTCTTCAGGTCGCACTCATAGGTGGCCAGCAGCTCTCGCTGTTCATTCAGAGCGCTTTCCAGCTCCGAAATGCGCCTCCACTGGGCGCTGTTCATGTCGAGCGTCAGTTCGCTCTCATACGCGTCGAGGGCCCTCTTGTATGAGTCGCGTTGCTTCTCCAGCAGCAGGCACTTTCGGTTCAGTCGCTTCAGGTGGCCCTTCACCTGGGTGAGCTCCTGGCCGAGCTGGCTCACCTGCAGGTCCGCCCCCTGCGAGGTGCTGGCCACCAGGACCTCCGCGGAGGCCTTGTCCTTCAGCTCCGCCCGCAGCGACTCGTTCTCCATGCGCAGCAGCTCCAGCGCCTGCCTCAGCTCGGTCAGCTGAGTGAGGACAATGTCCGGCGCGTCGGCGCCGACAATGTTGATCCATTCGGCGATGCGACGGCGGTTGAAGGCCATCTCGCCCAGGTCGACGTTCTTCTGGCGGAGGAGCTCACTTTGCTTTTCCAGTTGGCCCTTGAGCTGGCCCACCTGCTCCTGGAGGACGAGGTTTTTGGTGTGCACGTCGCTTAGCGCTTCCAGTCGACTCTTCAGGTGAGCGTTCTCTTGCTGCACCTGCTGGTAGTGATTGATCTCGCCCTTGAGCATTTCGTTGAGGCGGGCGTTCTCCTGTAGAGAGTCTACTTGCTCCTTTAAAAGAGCTGCTTCCTGTTTGGCAGCGCTCAGCTCCTCCTTCAGGCGTTCAGTGTTGAAGTCCTTCGCCGAGAGTTCATTGAAGCTGTTCAGGTAGACGGCCTTCTCGGCGTTGGCCTTCTCCAGCAGATTTTCCAGCTCATCGGCGCGAAATTTGAGCTTCACCGTCTCCGAGGCGAGCGCCGACTTTGCCTCCGCCTCAGAGGACTTTATCTGCAGCAGCTCGTTCCTCAGCTCTGAGATCGTCTTTTCGTACTCGAGCTGCGTCTGATCGAAGGCCTCCGCCTGCTTCAGGTGCTCACTCTGGAAGTGATCAAATTCGCTCTTGATCTTTTCGCGCTGCTCCCTCGAAGCGGCCAGTTCCTTCTTCAACTCACCAGCCGCCCGTTGACTTGCCTCCAGTTCACTTCTCAGCTTCGTCTCCTTCAGCTCGTTTTCTATTTTGCTGCGAGAGTTTTTCGAGTTCAGCTCGCTGAGCTGCTTCTCCAGTATGGAGATTTTGCTCTTAAAGGCGCTCAGCTCGGTGTCCTGCAGCTTCCAGTTGATTATTGGACTGGTGGCGCGGCTTTCCGTCTGGACAGCCGTTTTAATTGGTGTTGGTGGCAGTGAAAAGTGAAATGGAATGGCAGCCTCTGAAGCGGTGGTGGTAGTGCTGAAGTTTGGCCCTAAAACAAGAGGCTCCTGATTCGGATGGTCACTGACTGAGTCGCTGAACTCCAAGCGAGCAACTGCCTCCTGTTTACTTGGTTGGACAGAAAAAGGTTGTTCTCGGTTTGTTGTTGTTCGCAGCAACGACAGCGGAGTCTTCCGTTTGAAGGTGTGCTGAAAGTGAGTGGCCGAGCCAGGAGGAGCAGGGCGTTTCAGGGCTGTAGGTGGGCGGATGCTCTTGACGGTGGAGAGGGCGGTATTTCGAAATTGAAACTGCGGCTTTTTCAGTGTACTGGGCGGTTGAATCCGGGACTGGTGGAGGCCATTACCGGTGGTGGTGGTGGTTCCAGATGGCTTTCTGATGGTACCACCACCACCACTGGGCACCGGTATGTTGGAGCTCATCCTCTGTTTTTGCCGATAACTGGGCAAAGATCTGATAACAGTTAACTTAGAAGAGGAATCGTTGAGCGGCAAAAAAAAGATAAACAGAACACAGATGCCAAACAGAAACTGCCGGCGAGAAAAAACGTTTGCCTGCAGGCGCATGCGCAGCTCCTACAGAACAGTTGCGTCATTCGGCAAGTTTTTTCCCGCCTCATCTCCCAAAGGAAAAAATTATTCCTGGAACTCTGGAACCTCAGTTTTTACCAGAATTTATATTAGAAACAGTTTCAATAATAAAAATCAGTCAGTTCCAGTCGTTGAGCACCCTCTTTCCCTCCTTCGCTCCTCGTACCAAGGCTAAAGTGGTTTGTTATGTACAAAAACAAAGTCATATATACTAAAGTTCCGCAAAATAACCGAATCCTCTCTTTCCCGTTCTAGCTGGGCACCTCCTCGGTGAGGGCGGCAAAGCCGCTGCCTCCGTCGCCGCTGTTCCGTCCGCGCACCTTCAGCACAATAGTGTAGATGATGCTGACGATGAAGAGGAGCATCGGCAGCCCTAGGCCCACCGCGATGACAATCTTCAGCGTCAGACTGAGCGCCTCCTCGGGGACGGCGTTCAGGCCAAAGCCGAGCGAAAACTGCAGATACCGCTCCTTCTCGTAGTTGTACTCCTCAAAGTCGTCGGCGTTGCCAAATCGAAACGCCTTCAGCGCCGTCAGCTGCACCTCCTCCGTGGTGAAGTAGGCGCCCAGAAGGGAGCCTTTAGTGGCCAGCTTCAGGCCCTTCTCCGTCTCCGGCGTGGAGACCTTGATCGACTTGGCGATGGTCTTCGAGTCGTCGATGTAGGCCACTGGCTTGTACTCGGCGTAGGCGGTGGCATTTACCGTCGAGCTCTTGGTGGCCGCCTTCGTGGAGAGGACGTTGTAGATGAAGCGCTGAAGCAGAAAGAGGAGATTGTTATGAGTTTGTTCAAGTCAACAAAAAAAGAACTGTACCTGAAAGACGCCCGGCGTGTACTCGTCGTCGATTGAGGTGTGCTCCTGTAGCCTCTCCTCGCTCTCCTTGCTCTCAAAGGCAAAGGTCAGATTGGAGATCAGCTGCGACTGAATGTACCTCTTCTTCTCCGGCGTCTGCTGCAGCGTGAAGTTCTTCACGTTCACCTCCAGCACCAGACTCGACTCGGTGAAGGGCAGACTGTGAGAGGAGTAAGTGAGCGAGTGAAGTGTTTACGACCAAAGCAAAAAGGTTAGAACAAAAAATCGAAATAGAAGCCCAGAAATAGTGATCTCTTACTGAGGAATCTCCCCACTTCGGCCCGCCACGGCGTGCGCACTGAGGACAATGTCAATGTGGCCGTAATCGGCCCGGCCGTCCACCGTCGCGAACTGGTAGCTCACCTCGCCGTCGGTGGCCTTCAGCTGGGTGGGCGTAAATTGTGTCTCCGGCAGGCTCACCGGCAGGACCGTCGCATTGTTGGTGAAGTTGACAAAGTACAGCTGCGTCAGCTCGAGGGCAAAGGCGTTGGAGACGGTGCCGTTGGCGCCAAAGGCGATGCTCCCCGCTAGTGGTTTGCTGTCGTTCTTAGCAGCTTCGGCAATTCGTTTCCAGTCGATGGCCAGCTTGGCCGCCGAGTTCGTCTCGAAGGTGAAGATCGCCGGCGCGTAGCCCCAGACGAAGGCCCACAGGTAGTGGAAGGCGGTGTCATTTCCCGGTTGCGCCGACTGGACGTGCACTATCGTGGAGTGGGAGCATTCGGAGGCGTTTGCAGTGCAACCGGGGTTTACCTCGAAGCTTAGTGACCTGCTGCTGCTGGCTGAGATCAGTTGGGAACAACAGCTGAAGAGGAGGAGGAGGAAGAAGGCGAAGAGGTGAAAGGTGATAATGGCAGAAGGTGATGATGATGATGATGGTGGTGATGATCTTCTTGGCGACTGCATTATTATGCGCTGACTTTAAGCAGGTTGAGCAGGGAAAAGGAAAGAAGAGGTGTTGAGGTGTGACAACGAGTATAATCCTCTAATGGAGGATTGCAGGCTGGTAACTGTGACTTCAAAGTGATGGGCACATTTTTGAGTTAGCAGCATCAGCAGCAGGAGCAGCAGAAGCAACAGACTATGTGCTCCAGTAGAAACTCTCGCTCCACTATCTTGAGAAGATAGACTGCTGCTGTGATGATCCTCTCCTCTTCTTTGGCTAATCAATCGCCATACAAATAGAGCCGTTTAATTAGTGGGGAGTTAAAGTGGTGGTGGCGATCTCAAATCGGTACAGCACAGAGAGCTTGTCAAGAGATTTGGCTGATGGCTGATGACACTGCTTTGTTTTGTTGTTTGGTGAACGGCAACAGACGCAGCAGCAACAGACGGCAAAACAAAGCAATCGGTCAGCTGTCGAAATAGGAAAAAACTATGAGCCCTAAAAATCCATTTTTTTATTTCAACCAAATTCTTTTATCAGATGATCAGAGTGAGAAAGTGAAAAGTGAGACGATAATTGCAGTAATTGGAGATGATAAACAGTGGTGAGCCTTTCAGTGCCTATTATATTAGTGGTGGTGGTAAAAGTCCGCAACTAGTTGCGCTAAGTGCGCAGAATAGAGTCCAAATACTCAGGTGATTCCAAGTGATATCATCAGCGCGTCGTTGTCCAGCTTCTAATTTCGCAGGTAGGAGAACTGCTTAAAGACCTGCAGAATGTTGGCGTCAATGTCCGAGGTGAAGAGCAGCGTCTCGTAGGTGGACATGAACTTGAAGATGTACTCGTTGTACTGAAATGAAAAAATTTTGGTTACTAAAATAGAACTTGGACAACAACAACAACCAACCTCGAAGAAGACCTCCTGCAGTCGGCTGAGCGTCCAGAAGAACCAGTAGTTGCGGAAGCTGGTGCCCTGCACTTCGCAGCTCTGAATGTGCTCCGTGAGGACCATGATGAAGCGCTGGAAGATGATGAGGAAGAGGTTCTTCTGCTCATTCTGCAGCGAGTCGAGCTTCTCCTCGAGCTTCTCCACTGCCTCGTAAGTCACCGGCGGCTCGGTGGCACCGCTGCTGCCGGTGCCAGTGCCGCTCATGGGCGCATCAGTCGCACCGGTCTCCTCTGTTGGCTCGGAGGAAACCTTGTGGGAAAATGTTGTTCATTAAACCCCGGTTAAAGCATTTCAAACACTCCACTACTTACCTTCTCCAGCTTCTCCTTCGTCTCATTGAGCTCCTTCGTGCAGCGCTTAATGTTCTTCACCGTGCGCTTAATCGTCGAGTGGAGAATCTCCCACATGTAGAACTTCATAAACTCCTCCGAGTTGGCCTTGGAGAAGGTCCAGATGGCGACGGCGGAGAGGGAGAGCACCTCCGACTTCATCAGCTTGTCAATGAGGATGACCATCAGCTAACAGGGGGAGAAGGAAAAGAGGAAAGTCATCAAAACTTATCAAAACAAAAAAAAGTGATCCTTTAGGTACCTGCTGATGCGCCGACCACACTTCGAGGATAGAGTTCAGGATGCGCATCTGCGCCTCCTCCGTCTTGTTCAGCGACTTCAGCACCGGTTGGTATCTGAAAAAATCAGATTTAAAAAGCAGCTCTAAAATGAACCTCTCTCAAAACAAATCAGAAGCCTTACCGAGCAATGGAGGCAAAGCAGTGCGTCATCGACTTGGAGGCGACATTGAGCAGCGTGGTGACAAAGACGTCCACCTTCAACGGGTCAATGTACTGGTCTGAAGTAGGTGAAGTGTTAATTTAGAAACTGCTTAAAAAGAGCAACCAAAAACACTTACCATCATCGCTCTCCATGGCCGAGCCCGAGTTGACGCTGTTGAGCAGCTCCAGCGCCTCGTCCGCAGTGCAGCGCTGGCTGAGGGCGGTGAAGAGGGCGGTGGCCTGCGCCGTGCCCGGCAGCTCCTCCTTCGGCTCGCCCTTTTCATTCTTTTCCTCCTTCTCCTTCTCCTGATCCATCTCCACATCAGCCGCTGCCTTCTCCGCGGCATTCTCATCGCCGCCGCCATTCTCCTCCCCCTCGCCCTCCTTCTCCTGGGCCGCCTTCTCCCGCGCCGCCTCTGCGCTCATGTACTTATTCTTCGGCAGCAGGGGCGCCGGCGCCAGGCGGTGAAAGGTGGCCGGCACGCTCTCCAGTACCTTCTGGTGGTAGGACAGCCGCAGGCTGTAGGCGAGCGTCTCGGCGATGAACTTCGGCTTCGGGTGCAACGCCTCCTTCTTCAGCGACAGCGCCCAGTCGTCCCAGCCCCAGCGAAATTGAAAGTTGCTCAGGTGGTAGGCGAACCAGGAGGCGAAGCGATTCACGCAGTAGCCGTTCATCGTGTCCAGCCGGTCAAAGAGCAGCTCCACGGCTTGGGCGAGCTATTAGGAAAAGGTTATTTTTATAAAAAGTAAACAAAAAACAGCAGAACTTACCGCCTGCGGAAAGGTACTCGGCTGGAGCTTGCAAATGTCCAGCAGAATCGACCCGTAGCAGATCTCCGGGTGGGCGCTCTTCGGCAGGCAGAACAGCTCCCCAAAGATCACCTCGATGATGATGTACTCGAGGGGAATCTTCGCCGCGCTGGTGAGGCTCCCATAGCTGAGCAGGTTGCTCGCGCAGTCTTTCCGGTCGAAGCAGTTCTGGTCGAGGATGTTTCGCAGGTTGTCCTCGATGATGAAGCGCTCGATGGAGTGCGTGCCGGGGAGGACGGTCCGCTCCGGGCAGTCGGTGTAGTCAAAGAGGCGGAAGATGACCCGCGGGTAGGGGTAGATGTTGGCCGCCTCGTGGGGCGGCGGCTTGATCGGGGGAATGTTGTGCTGCAGCGCCTCGCAGAGGATGGCGTCCATGTGCAGGTAGGGCCGGTGGATGAGGTGCTCCACCCACTTGTCCGCCCGCAGCTTGACGATCTGCGACCAGAGGCAGTCGAGGTACTCCTCCTGGGGATGCGGTTCGTCGGTGTGCCAGACGCGAAGCGCCGGGTGGTGGTGGGACTTGTCGCGCTGAGGGAGGAAAGGTTTGAGTGTTAGTTGATGATGATGAGTAAAATAGAACCCATTTTCTCTTACCTTGCTAATGTAGCTGTCAATCGTGTTGAGCATCTGATCCAGCTCCGCCTCCTTCTTGTCGAAGAGCTCCTTGCCCGACCAGGGCAGCGCCGAGAGGACGGTGTAGACGAAGAAGTCCGAGCGCACCTGCGGGATGTTGTCCTCGATGGTGACGTCAATCAGGTTCTCGAAGAGGTTGATCAGCGAGGCGCTGGAGATGACGCGCGTGTTGACGAGGTCGCTGAAGAAGCGGACCAGGACGCGGGCCTTCTCGTACTGGCCCTGGTTGAGGTACTTCTTAAAGTCGAGCAGCAGCTTCTCCACCACCTCGCCGCCGAAGCTGTAGTTGCGGACGTTCAGCAGGCCGATCAGCGTCGAGTAGATGCAGACCTTCTGGGGAAACTCTGCAACGCTGTTTTTTTGAGGTAGAAGTTGGTGAATAAAAGTAATATGACAGGACGATAAAGTACCACTTACCACTCGCAGAACACCTCGACAATGCGCGTGTTCTTCGGCAGAACATCAAAGTCAAAGATGTTCGCCAGATCTTCGATGTTCTTGTCCACCGAGGTGGTGCTCTGTTCAGACGGTGACCAGAAAACAAGACAATGGGAAAACAAAGTTGACAACTAAACCAGACAGACAGCACAGTACCTTTTCGCCGATTCGAGCAATCAACTCGTCCAGTTTGTCCTCAATCGAGGCCTCCTCAGGCTCCGAGAAGCGCGGCTTCTTTGAAAAGCCTCGATCCTCATCTAGTCAATGAAGAGAAAGGAAAGTTAGAAACAAAACATCGCCTTCAAAATACAACTACTTACAATCATCCCCAAAAGATCGTCGCTTGCTCATCGTGGTGGCAACGGTGTGGTGAAAAGATGATCCAAAAGACTTTAGCTTCTTCAGCAGAAGAAGGTGATGATGATGATAATCGCTTTGAAGCTCCGAATCCGATCTTCAAAACATCAGAGATCTGATGTCAAAATTGTTGGTCTGTTGTGCGGCTTTTTGCTGCTTTCGGCGGCGCTGGAAAAATGCCGACATATGCAGCGGCTATATGCACCTTCGCTGGCGCTGGCTGAACACCGCTTTATTGACGAAAGACGTAGCGGTGTAAATAGCGTAAATAATTTTTTGGTTGTTGACTTTTTGTTGGACTTTGTTTCTCCTCTTCTTCAGATTCTTCAGACGATTCTACTTCTTCTTCTCTTGAAGCAATCACCCCACCCACCACCACCTTTAAATTCATCATCACCCCTGCAGCAGCCTGATGACTGAAGAATCACCGGTGGTGGCCAAGACGAAGGAGACACTGCTGTCCACTGCCGCTGCCACCAAAAACGACCAGTTCCCGCTGACGACGGACATCTCGATTCCCTTCGAGAGTGACCGCCACGCCGACATCATCGCCCGATCGCTGCTGGTCGACTACCGCCACGAGGGCAAGCGCATGTCGGCGGGCATCACCAAGGAGATCAGCGCCAGTCGGAACGAGCTCCTCATTCGCTTCACCACCGCCTCGGTCAAGTCGCTGCGCGTCAACGTCAACTCCATCCTCGATCTAGTGGCGGTTCTGATCGACACGGTGGCCAACTTTGATATCAGTAGCAGCATTCCAGCGGAAACGCCCACTTCTGAAGAGAAGAAAGAGGTTGAGAAGCCTGAGAAGAACGGCAATTCACCATCATCACCTTCACCACCACCAACATCATCCTCCTCCTAAAAAAGATGGACGACAGCAACGAGACGCCCTCGGGCTCCTTCCCGGCGCCCAGCCCGGGCCGCTGCATCTACGGCTTCGTCCTCTTCCTCGTCTCCCTCGTCGGCCTCATCCTCTACAACATGTGGGCCTTCATTCCCACCTCGGCCATCCACGCCACCGGCATCACCTACATCCCCTCGAAGTACTGGGCCATCTCGCTGCCCGTCTTCCTCGTCATGCTCATCACCCTCTTCGCCATCTTCCTCTACCCGGCCATTAACCTGCTGCTGACGCCGCCCCTGCACCACTACTCCACCGTTTACGATGCTCACTCCAATCGGTGGACCCGTAGTGGCAACCACTTGAATGTCAATAACCACAACCAGAACACCTCCAACAAGCCGATGGGCATTCCCGCCATCAGCGACCTGCCGCTGGACTTTGTCTCGCAGCAGCTCTACCTGAGCGAGTCCTGCTTTTGAAAAGCTGAGCTGTCTATCTTATATTTACAGAGGAAAAATCAGTGGATAAGGCAGCAAGAAAAAGTGGTAGGGAAGGAGGATATGTGAAAAAGTTGTGTGTGTGACAATAAGCAGTAAATCAACAAATCTGGTCTCTCTCTTTACAGGTAAAAAAGAAAAAGTTGTAATAAATAAATATTTGTATAGGAAAAAAGTGTGTGTAAAAGGCAAGAAGAAAGTTAAGAAAAGAGGAATGTCTTGTGAATCTGCTCTAAATGAGCCTCGAATTGGTGAGGTACTGCGAGAGGACCTGACAGACGAAGCGAAACTGCTCACAGTGCTGGACGCTGATCATCCGCTGGTAGCGCAGCTGAATTAAAGCTCGTGGAATGTCAATCGGCTCGGCGAAGTTGTGGTCCAGACACTTGAGCAGAGCGTCACAGAGGATGACCACACCGCTGCGGCCCGCCCCGGCGCTGCAGTGCACCAGAATCGGCGAAGAAAATGATGAAACTGAGGAGGTGTTCTTCTTCTGCAGGAGTTTCAATTTCAGCTTAAAGCCCAGGCCGCTGCCCTCCCTTGTACTTCGCCGGTGAATGGCGTCCATCTCCGAGAGGAAGGAAAGGAAACCGTGGAGGTCTCCGGGAATCGAATGGTCATTCCAGTCGGTGTAGCGGAGGTGGGTGACGGACCGCTTCTGATTTCCATAGCACACTGTCAGGTAGCTGGTGATGAAGGTCGCCGTGGAGGTGATGTGGGTGCAGGTGATCTAGGAAAGGAGGAGAAGGTGATTTTAGAAGATCAACAGAGTTTGTCCTGAATTTTACCTCGTAATCGCCAAACTTGATGGCGTTTTCGCCTGGTTCAGCTGAAAGGGGCAGATAGGAGTAGCACTTGCCGACGCCTGACTCGACGAAGTTTGTCACCATGCAGACGATGCTGATGCCCTGCTCGAAGATCATCGCCCAAAAGTCGAGCGTCGTGGCAGGAAGTGGGCCCTGGGCGGCGATGTAGTGCTGGCGCATGCTGCTGCTTCCGCTTCCGTTTCCACTTCCGCCCCCTCCAAAGGTCATGTACACGTGAGAAGCGTTGATGTACCCGGTCTTGTTCTCCTTTGTGGGAGTTAGTTTGACGCTAAAAAAGTTTGTTAGAAGGGTTAAAATAGTGGAGTTTTTGGTTATTTAGAACTACTTACCGATTCTCTTCGTAGGGAAGAATGTCCCGGAAGCGATTGCGCAGCACATTCTCCGGCAGCGAGGCGGTGGTGAACTTCGCCTCGGGGTTCATCCGCGGCAGCAGTTCAAACTCGCGCGTAAAGTCCTGGTCGTGGAAGTTCTCCGAGTTGAAGACGATGATGCGCGAGCTGATCGACGTGGGGATGGGGTTTGCCCGGCTGGCAGAAGGTGGTTGGGTGATTCCGTTGCCGTTGCTGTTGTTGTTGTTGATGTTGATGGTGGTGGTGGTGATAGCTGATGAAGTGGTGGGGGTGGAGGTGATCACCCTCGCCGAGGATGATGACGATTGTACGCAGCTGATGTAGTTGGCCACCGCTTCCGCCGCCCGAGGATCACTCACTCCGGTGATTTGCTGCTGCTGCTGAAAGCTGCTGACAGCGTTTCCGTTGGGAGTTTGCTGCTGCTGCTGCTGATGATGATGATTATGGTTATGAAGATGGCTCGTCTTTGGTAACTGTTGTGACTCCTGTTGCTGTTGTTGTTGTTGTTGTTGTGAACCGCCGACGTTTGCGTAGATGACCTGTTGCTTTGGCTGTTGCTGCTGTTGTGACTGCTGTTGAAGATTTTGTTGATGGTTTTGTTGATGGTTTTGTTGAAGCTGCTGCTGCTGCTGGTGACCTTGAAGTGAGTAGACGTTGGTGGGCAGCCCCGTGGGCACTGAACTGCTAGGTGAACTGGTGCCAGTGGTGGGCGTCGGTGAGGTGGTGGTGGTGGTGCTGCTGCTGTTTTGGAGGTCATCGTTGGAAGGTTTTGCTAGAGCTGCTGCAGCCGCCGCCGCCGCCGCTAACTCCGGCGCCTCGTCAATTCGATTGGCGATGGAGTAGCTGCTGAAGGGCATCTGCTGCCTGCCGGGCAGCTGCTCCAGCACGGCGATGGAGTTGCTTCGCTGCTGATGGTGGTGATAATTCGAAGATTGAGGAGGAGCATTAAAGCCGCCGACCCAGTAGTTCAGCGCCTCAGTGCTGCGTCTCGTCTTGGGGACGGCGGCATTGCTGTTACTGTTTCGATTGTTGTACTGCTGGTGAAGTTGAAGGTTCGATTGCTGCTGCTGCTGGTGCTGCACCTGGTAGGCACTGCTGGCGGCCAAATTCGGGACCGAGCCGGTAGTGTGCTGCGAGCGGAAGATGCGCATCGGATTCTTGCCCAGCGGAAAGGCGGCAAAGAAGCTGCCCTTGCTGCTGCTGCTGCTGTTTACCTTTCCATTTGACAAAAAGCCGTTACTTTGAAGCTTTTGCTTGTTGGACTGTTGTTGCTGCTGCTGATGATGATGATCAGGCTTTGCTAGGCCCGTCTGGCTGCCAAAACTTCCGTGTTGATATTGTTGCTGTTCACTGCTGTTGCTGTTGCTGAAGGTCAAATCAGGGACACTGGTAAAACAGGGTCGGTGCTTGCTCATCAGCAGCAGCTGGTCAAAGCCGTCGTCGCCCCGTGATTTGTGGGAGGCAAAGACCTCAGGGCGAGCGGTGCTGTTCGGCTGAAGTGGTGGAAATTGGTTCTGGTTGGGAAGTTGGTGGTGATACTGATTTTGATGATGGTTTTGATGATAATATTGTTGGTGGTTTTGCTGCTGCTGCTGCTGAACCATCTGCATAACATGCTGATTAGTGCTGTTTCGATTCTGCTGCTGCTGATTTTGATTCTGCTGCTTTTGAAAGTGCAACAAACTGTGGAGGTTGTTCAGCTCCGGCGAGGAGGCGGTGAACATGCCACCGCCCACCTTGCTCTGAGGTGAACTGGGGTACAGGAGGTTGCTGTTGGAGAGGTGATGGGAAGAAGGTGGTGGAGAGTTTAAGAGGCTCGCAGTTCGAGGCGGAAGTTCAGGCGGCGGCAGTGAGCCTCGGTGGTGATAAGGGTGGTTAGGGTGAACTTCCAGGTGGTGAATGTTTGGCTTGCTGCTGCTGCTGTAGGCCACCGCACTGTTTGCGTGCTTCAGATTGGACTGTTGCTGTTGCTTCTGTTGTCCTGCAGCCTTCGTCTGGTACTGCTGATACTGCTGATAAAGCAGTTGCTGCTGAAGTTGCTTCTGTTGTTGCTGCTGCTGCTGAAGCGCCAGCGGAACTGACATCATCGAGGCAGAGTGCTGGACCACGCCTCCTCCTCCTCTAGGCCCAACTCCATTGGAGCCAACCAGAGAAGAAGAGGAGACAGAAGTTCCAACAACTCTTCCAGAAACTCCTGCTCCACCTCCTCCAGCAAACTGACTAGCAAGGCGGCTGGGAATGCTGCCCATACTTTGGCTCAACGAAGCTATGGTCGTCGTTCCAGAAACTCCCGAATTTCCGGAAGAAGCAGCTGCCACCGCCTTGGCCGCCCTCTGCTTGATAAACTCGCCATAGTCGGGTGGACTTCGGTAGGGCGGCAGCAGCTTCTTCCGCTGCTCAAAGGTGAGATCAGTGGAGTGCTGCAGTTGCTGCTGATTTTCGTAGATCGGAGCAGCGGTGGCGGCAGCAGCTGAAGCAGTTCCGGGGGCGTTTCTAGAGCTCATAATTTTTGGGCTGATTGTGCTAGTTCCATTTGTTGAGTTGATCTGACTGTTGAGCTGGTGGCTGCTGCTGTTGTTGTTGATGGCCGCCGAAGCGGTGCCCGTCTTTGACTGAAGTTTCTTCTGAGTGTAGGTAAGGGCAGGGCCGGGAGGATGAAGGAGGTGATGATGTCCACTTTCGGAAATTTTGGGATTTGAAGAGCAGTTCTGCAGGGCAATGTGGTGCAGCTCGATTGGTTCCGTCGAGGAGCGAGGCTTGGGAGTTGGCACATTTGAGGAGGAGGAGGGGGTGATGGTTCCATTACCATTACCATCAATTGCTGACGTTGTTTTCGGCTGTTTACTACCACTACTGACACTTCCGCTCGACTTGATCGTCTCGTAGAGCGACCCTGTCGATACTGAAGACCGAGGATCAGGATGGTGCTGTTGATGGTGGTGGTGGTGGAGGTGATACTGTTGGATATTTCCGTAGTGACCATTAGGAGGTTCCAAAGAGGAGCTGCTGTCCATTCCGGCGGCGGTAATCGAAGAGGCGGCAGCCGCTGCCGCAGCAGCCGAAGCGGCCGCCGCCGTCGCTGCAGCTAAAGTGGGCGCAATCTGCGCCGCCAGGGCGTTCTTCTGCGCCAGAAAGTGCTCGTAGCCGAGGAAGAAGTCGTTGGAGAGGAAGGGAAAAGAGGAGGTGTTGGACATTTGTTGAGGTGGTGGGTGTGGTAGAAGATGTGTGGCATAGTCACCTTCACCAGAGCTAATCAAATTTTGATCTTGAATTTGAGCACTTTGATTTGCCTGCTGCCACGAGTGAAAGGAGTGGCCCTTCATAAAGAGCTGGTGCTGCTCGACGGCGCACCGCCAGACGGCCAGCGCAAAGTCCGGGTCGAGGGTGGCGTAGTTTTTGCGACTGTTCTGGAGCACCACCTCAGAAGAAGTTCCGTTCCCAGCAGCCACCGGACAGCTCCTCTCCACAATAAAGACCTTCTTGTTGTGCATCAGATTGGCAATGTCGTGCCAGCGAAAGAACTCCACTTCTCGGTGATGATAGGATTGGTGGTGGTGATGGTTGTGCTTTCGACCACCACCCTCGCCGCCCATCTTCACCACAAAAATCCCCCGAATGTAGACGCCCAGGCAGACCTCCTGGCCGGTGTCCAGGTCCCGGGCGGGGAATCCCTCCTGCCCGTGGCCGCCCTCCCGCTGCTGAGCCTCGCAGATGTAGTAGATCTCGGCGACGGCCGTCGGCACGCCCTCCAGATTTCGGTACGCGGCAATGGCGCACTCCACCAGCAGGTCCCGGGTGGCCGCCGAGGCCACCGCCCACATCGCCATCGGAAAGAGGGCGAAGCTATTTAGGTACTCCACGGTATGCCGTTCCGGCGTGTAGTCGCCAAACTCCGCCTGCAGGCTGAAGCTGGCAAGGAGGATGGCGTCCTCTCTGGAGCAGCCAATCCGCCCCTCCACCACCAGGCCCTTCATCGCGCAAAAGTAGTGGTAGCGGGTGATCTCGTCGGCGAGAAAGTTGAAGTTTGGCACAAAGAATTGGAGGCGAAATAGAAGTCGAACGGGCTCCTCACCGCCGCCTGCCCACTTGTCCAGCTGCTTCTTAAGCGGCCGACCGAGGTCGACCCATTGATCAACTCCTCTTCGGGCATTTCGAAAGAGCAGGCCAAAGTACTCGCCGTTGGCGAGGCCGATCTTCGAGCAGACGTTCGCGAGGCACTCCTGGCCGAGGCTGCTCGCGAAGAGCGTGCACTCGATGGCCTCATTGGTCAGCAGTTCGATGGGGATGACGAAGAGGTCCTTGTTGGCGACGTTGTACTGCTGGCTGCGCTTGCCCAGCCGAAAGAAGGGCATCGTTTCGAAATGGTGTGATAGTTTTGCTTAGTTTTGGTTCGGTGGTGGTGGTTAGCACCCTCTACGCTCTACGATTGACGATAATGGTCGTGTAATGATGATGGCGGTGATTAGGTTTAAGTTTCTGTTTGAGAAAAGTGAGAGAACATTAGATCTCGTTGTTTGTCGTGCTATGTGCTGGTCTTATCAGCTGGTCGACTTACGAAATGTAAACATTGTGGCCGTTGAGAGGAAAAGTTGATATGCCGCAGAAGCTGGAGATGCCGGTGAAGAAGGAGAAGAAGGAGGTTAGTGATCCTCATTTGAGCTGTTGCTGCTGTTTGTTGTTGTTGATAAACTTGACACGAGACTGAAGTGAGGCGCATGATGTGATGTTCACCATTACCACCTTAATCGCCGATCAGATGGCGATAAGGAGTGGGAGAAAGAGAAGAAGAGGATGATAGCGAAGAAAGTCATGTCGGTGAGTTTGAAGTACTCTTCTTCTTCTTCTTCAACAGGTAAAAGGGGGTGAGAAGGGGATGATAAAGATGATGATCATCTCAAAATGATGGTAATGGTGATCATCAACAGTTGTTGTGTCTCTGCTGTAAGGCATCAACAGCAGCAGCAGCAGCAGCAGAAGCAGCTACAACCACCGACCGAGTGTTTTGATTTGCAGTAGTAGTGGGCAAAGAAGTGGCTTTCCAGCTGCTACTGCTGCTGATTGAAGCGACACAGCGAGGTGAGGTGAGAAAAAGTGTGAGCTCAAGCGCAGAGCACAGTTGTGTTCTCCAGTCAGTGTCGCCAGTGGTGCTGTCCAGTCGGCAACGGCAGCAGCAGCAGCACCTGCAACAATCTTTCTCAGTTTTTCTCCTCTCTCAGGCAAAAACGTCCTGAACGTCCAGTGTCAAGTGGGCAATTAGCAGTGTGGAGAGAAGAAAAAAAGGAAGAAGGGAACAAATGAGAGTTGGCCAGTGCTGGGAAGAAACAGATTCAGTGGACGCGATGCTCATCGCCGCTGATGATGATCATCAGCACCAGCTCTAGCAGAAGTGGCAGTAGCACTCTTCGCTGCGCCTCTATTCAACTGAGTAGAAGAAAGAATGAAATCCTGCAAGAGAAAGAGAGGGAGACTTCGTTTCCCTGGTAACGGTGCAGCAGCAGTTAGGGCAGTTGTGGTAGTTGGGCAGTGTCGTACTGCTGGTGAAGCTTCAGCTTTAGTGCTGAAGTTGACTAATTAAGCCAGTCGGTTTGCCCGGTTGCCTTCCTGCCTGCCAGCCTTTCCTCCCTGCCTGCTTGCAACAGTTGAGAGTTGAAGACAAAGAAGAAAAAGAAGAGGGCAGCCTATTGAAGAGCTAGAAAAGCTGCATTCAGTCATTTCGGGCAATTCATAGCGCGCTCTCTTTGTCTCTGCTTTACTATTGCTGCTTTGTGGATTGTGTGCCTTGTGTTGCTGCTGCTGCTGGTGGCAAAGTTCATCTTGATAGCTAAACAGTCAGTGTGTGTCTTTCTTTCTTTCTGCCTTGCCGGCATTTTTGCAGTGTCTGTGTGTGTGTGCAAAGTGTGCTACAGGTGGTGGTGCTGGTGCTTTAGATTGTCTCCAAGGCAGCAGTAATGGCAGTCCAAAGTTTCTGTTGGTTGAATTTTATTCTAGCAAAAGAGAAGGGAGAATTTGGATAGCAGTAGTAGACTTTGATCATTTGAAGGCCTTGCACAGCAGCGTGGCCGGCTACAACTAATTTTTAGACAAAACATTTTTTTCGAATGTTTTAGCGCATGCGAAAAGAGAGGAGTGAGGACAAAGTTCAGTTTATAAACTAAAAAAGAATAAGTTTAAGTTCTAAAAACAAAATTCAGTAAAGCTTTTAGATGACTTTCTGAATAAGTTGGTGATCAACCGGCACTTGCTGATCAGTGATTGCACCTTACAATTCAAACCAGCCCCAAATTGTGCACTAGTGCAATCATCGAATGAATTTGAAGTGCAACACTTATTCACCACAACCACTGACTAATCGAAATGGAGCAGCATCATCAGATGGCGACTGCTGGGCTGCTGCAGCAGTTGAATCCACTAATAATATTCAATGGAAATGCAGCAGCAGCCGAAGTAAGTTCACTAGTCTATGAGTGAGTGTGTGCACTAGTGCTTCCAGCAGCAGCACTTATACTACCACTTGCATTAGTATCCTCTCTCCTCTTTCTCCTCTCTTCTTCACTGGCTTCTTCCCACTCTCTTCTTTCCATTCTCGCATTTCACAACAACACAGACAGGCACTTTCCTGCCTGTTACAGCTGCTGCTGCATCAGTGTCCTGCCCAAACTGCCGTCGCCGATTGCTGCTGCTGACTGCACAAACATTACACTTTTGCAGAAGGCACACGGCACGGCACTTCTCGCTTAGACTCTAATCGCGGCGGTGGCTGAAAACAGTCTTCTTCTCTTCTCTCTCGTTTCTGATCACCAACAACATCACTTTGCTTCTCTTCTTCTTCTTCTATTTGGTGATTCAGTTTCATCGATGCCGCCGAGTCGTCTGTTTGCAGCTTCTGATTTTGTTGTTGTGATCTGGTAGTGCAGCAGCTAAATAAAGCGAGAAAATGCAGCTAAAAAATTGATTTTTTTTAAAAGAATTCATCAGTGCTGCTCAACAGAAGATCGATGATCTGATAAGCATACGATGAATCACTGATGACACTGCCACACATGCACACACTCACTCATTCATTTTATCACTGCCACCTCACCCTTTCCTTTCATCTGATTGCCCTCGCCGGGACCAATCACCACCACCACCACTGCAACTACTTAAAAGTATTATCACCACTTCTTTACCCACCAGCTGACTACATTCTCAGTTGATCATCATCGCCACAACCATCATCATCATTACCCGTAGATTTAGAATCAAAACAAACCAAAACCAAAGCAAAGCAAACAAGGAAGAAGGCATCTAGCACTGCAGTTTTAGTTTTCAATTTCATTTTTGCAACGTGTGCAGCTTCCGCGGTACGGTGGGCAAGATCTCCTTCTTCTTTTCACCTCCTTTAATTTCTGGTTTCCACCACCACCACCACCAGTGCACCAGCTTTTCCCGTGCCTGCCACCACCTCCGCCACCAACGGCGTTAGTGTGTCAACCAGAAAAGCTGAGCGTTGCCAGCTTGTGTGTTCTTTCCTTTCTCCTCCAACCAAAAACACCACCACCACGATGAAGTTGCTGACACGGAGAAAATTAGTGGCAACAGCGGTGGTGCCCACAGCAGACAACACCGATGGCAGCAGCAGCAGGAGTAGGTGCAGCAGCAGCAGAAGTAATTCCACAACAGCAGCAGCAGCTAATTCCGCAGCCATTCATCAACAGCGGAAGGCAGCTATTAGTTCCGTCGTCTTTCACTTACCACCACCAGCACTCCTCATCACCACCACCTCCATTACCATTTTCACCCTTTTCCTTACCATCACCACCTTAACCACCACCGTACATTCGTTCAACCTCGACACGAAGATACCCGTCTTCAAGTTCGGCCCCAAGGGCAGCTACTTCGGGTACTCCGTGGCGGAGCACGTCACCCTCAACGCGGGCCACTCTAGTCAACACGAGCCAGTGTAAGTGCTAGTGACCGTTGAAAAAATTTGGGTTTGCTCTTATTTTGGTTATGATCCCGTGATGATCACATCTTGCTGACAGACAAACGACTGCTTGATTTACGAGGAGATTCAGGCGGGGGACAAATCGTAATAGTAATTTTAGGGTGGTCACTGTCTGTCAGTGACAGTCTGTCTCTCTGTTTACCACACAAATCACCACAGTCCTTCACTTCGGTTGTCGACCTTTTAGTTCTTTCTTTCCTCTCTCTCTCTCTCACTGTGCGACCAGTGACCGTGGCCGTTAGCATCGTAAGTGGAAAGCAAAGAGCAGTTCTACTTCTCCGCCCGACTCTCTCTCTCTCTCTCTCTCTCTCTCTCTCTCTCTCTCTCTCTCTCTC
>JAALOO010000490.1_pt1 | contig 35584 bp, 25 predicted proteins | sample 7257641 | NCBI WGS metagenome assembly JAALOO01 (sample SAMN14085613, study PRJNA598686) | mite metagenome | biome: ENVO:01001000; feature: ENVO:01001002; material: ENVO:01001226; isolation source: single female mite from University of Michigan culture on fish food culture... ...
GGACACAGAGCGAGATTAAAAGCGAGATTTTTTTTAAAAAAAAAAGTCTCGCTAACAGTAGAGAAAGACAAAAGAAAACAAAAGTTAATTTGGAGCAAGAAGAAAGCTGAAACGTCGTTTTGCATTATTGTCACAACCGTGAACTTTTGTTTTATTGTCACATGAGTCCCTTTGATTTTTCTCTGCCTAAAAATACAACTGTCATCCAATTTTCTCCTGTTCTTGATTTAAAATGGAAATTATATGGCTCCCTTAAGTCAAATTTGTTGTTGTGATGTCATCATGAGGAAAGGTTATGCGACTTGGCAGCTGAATTTAATTTTGAAGAAAGCATTTGAATGGCTAAAAAACAAGAAATAATTTTTTTATTTTTGCTGCACTCAGAGTGCACTAAAATCGCTTTTAGTTTTGGTGCACTTGCACTCAGTTCGGCAAGTGCAACTTTCAGGCTAGCCGCCTCATGGTCATTGAGCCTAATTTGAGTGAAAAGCAAAAATTAGGGAAAGCTAAAAGGGTTAGGTTAGTTGAGACACTGTCACTGATCAAACTAAGGATGTGTCTAGTAATTGATTGTGCCGCAAATGTTTCTGCTCATCAGCAGCAGTGCTACACAAAGCTTTTGAGCACGTCCGTCTCTTCTTCCTCTTTTTTCTCTATCAGCATCAACAGCAACCGAAACGCAAATCGAATCAGCATAAATAAATAAACTGCCTTCTTCTCCACTACTACGACTACTGCAAAGCTGCAAACTGGTGCAAATTGTGCAAATAACCAGCGAGTTTGTGCCAGTTATTTTGACCGAATTAACGAAAGAGGGGGGAGGGTGAAAAGTCAAAACGAACGAGTGAGTGAAAAAAATTAGCGACATAGAAAGCGATGAGGCGAGTGAAAAGGAAAAAGAAAAACCGCGGAAATGCCGTGCAAAAGTCAACTGGGGAATTTAAGTGTAATGGCCGCTGCCGCCACCGTGTCCTGGCCTAGGAAACGCAGTGCCGCATGTCGACGCAGCGGTGTCGTTTACCACCACCACTGCTCATCATCGTCGCTCAAAATTTGATTATCTAAGCATCCACATAAAATAAATACAAAACCGTGTTCGTATACGAGTATACGGACGCAGTGCTAAGGCACTAACTTTTGTTGAGCGACGGCCTGGTTCTGTTGCTGCTGTACAAAACTACTGTTGTACAAGTTTGCCTTACCGACTGAATGTTGGCAGAGAGAAGTGCATGATGGAGAGGCGAAGGTAGAGTGCAAGGAGAAAGGAGCTGCCGAGAAGGAGTACTGCTCCAAAGGAGACCGTTGATGAAAGTGAGAGTGCTGAACGGAAGAAAGATGACCCAAACGATGGTGAACTTTTACGACGGAAGGATAACGAGGAAGGCGGTGGAAGTGGTGAAAAGAATGTGCCGGGTCGTGATGATGACCGGTGGTTTAAATGGTGGTGGTGGTGATGATTTGAGATCACTTTTGGTGTTTTGCTGGTACTACTAGTGCTGTTGTTTCGAACTCCACCAAAGTCTATCAGCTCAAAAAGGGCAAGATAAGGTAGTGCCAGAATGGACTGTTCTTTGCCGAGGAAGCCGATAAAAGCCAGTCCAATGGCTGCCAACTTTTTTCGATGCTCAAAGAACAGCTGAAATGGAAATGGTGATGATGATGAACTTCCATCGGAGACTGGTGATGATGATCTAGAATTTGAAATCCACGTGAGAATGGAGGACAGGTAGAAAAGTGCTGAAAGTAGTTCAGCTCGTCCGACCACGGATGCGACCTAAAAAAGGATAAATTTTTGTTAGTAAAAATGCAAAAAAGGTACACAAAAATAGGACACAAATGTGCCATGATTATTTAGACAATTTATATCCTCTACTTTTACTCTATTTAAAAATATCTGCCTTTTATCATTTATCCAAGTGCACATTTATCACACGTACATTTGGATGACCAGCGCTCATTCTCTGTGGATTTTCTCTTTTCCTTTCCCTTTGGGGTTTAACTTCTTTTTTTTCTCTGGCTGACTTGAACTAGAGAGCTAGGCAAACAAACAGCAGCCATACAAACAGAAGAAAACCAAGTGCAATCAACAAAACCAGACCAGGCAAATAATAATCACGAAATGGGCAAATCTCGCTGCCTCGTCAAGTTCAGTACTGTCCTCTACTACTCTACAGCGCCAAACAGACACTCATTATACGCTGCTGCTTTGCTGCAGCAAACTACAGAAAAAGGAAAAAAAGAAAACAAATGATAAAACGTCAATTAGAAATACTTCAGCAGTGGACAAATGGACAGCAGTAAACGAAGAAGAAAATCAAACACACAATGGTAGAACAAGTGTAGAAGACCGGCTTTGCAGTCAGAGTCAAGTGCGTAGTTGTGGTGGTGCTAGAAAAGAGTCCTAACATTTGAGTATGAGAGTCTCATCTCAAGAGAAGGATGTGGAAAGGTTAATAATAATAATGGCGCTAAGGCTGTGCCCATCAATAACGAGGAGACATTCAACTTTGGCAGCAGCAACAGCCAGAGAGAGAGAGAAAGAGAGAGAATTGGCGACAGCAAAAACGAAAGACTCATTCTTTCTCTCTGAGCAAACGTGACGTGCAGTGCAGCCGACGGCACTGCTAGCACTTGGAGCATCAGCAGCACCAGCAACGGCACTGACATAAGTGCAATTACCGAATGGCTGAAATGGAGAGATATCTGCTTTCTTCCCTTCCCTTGGCCTGGTCAGAGAGCTCAATTAGAAGTGAAATGAAATTACAATGTAGTAGTAATGATGATAGAAGAGGAGGCAGTGGCGGCGGCGGCAAAACAAAGAGCCTAACAGTTAATGACAGGAGAAGGAGAAGGAGAGAGAGAGAGAGAAGATCCACATTTTTTTTGTTCTGGTTTTTGGGCAGCTTTTACAAGTGTACTTTCGGTTTGTCAGAGTTTTACCGCTTTCTACTTTTTCTTTTTTCTCGATGACTGACTGACTGGAAGACACTTGCGGCGGTCAAGTGCAATGCCCGAACACACACAATGGTGCCATTTTACAGCAATTTCCATTAACAATACAATGCAATGCAGTACACAGCGAGTTTGGGTCGTCGGTGAGTGCAACAGAAACAGAAGCAGCCCCAGCACCAAATCTTACAAAAAGCACACTTTTACGTAAGTAGTAAAAGTTGTAAACGGAAAAGAGGGAAAACCTTCCTTCGACTGCCCTGGCTGCCCACAAATTGACACCGCTTTTTATTCTCTCTCTTTCTTTCTTGTATTCTGTGGTAAACTTCTCAATGCTAGTGCCACTTTGTGATGGATGGCAGCCAGGCAGGGCTGAAATTGTCGGGCGGTTCCACTGCCATTGCCACCACGATCACGACCACCACGACCATCATCACCAAGGTCAGAGTGATTGCCCGCCACCAGTAATGTCCACCATTGACCACTGACCAGGGCACAACAGCAGCAGCAGCAATTCTGCCGATCAAAGAGCAAATTAGATTGGATAGCAATTGACAGGGGCGGCGTGTCTGACTGTTTGCTTTCTCGTTTTATCTCGGTCTTTCCTTCTTTTCTTTTCTTTTTGCTCGTCTCAAGTGCCACCGCCGTCTGCTGCTCTCTCTCTCTGCTGCAGCACGGTCGATTAGGATCGCCTGCATCAGCGTCAGCTTCAGTTTTTGTCTGCAGTCATCGGAAGGATCAAATGACATCCCTGCTCTGCGTAAATGTGATCCAAATATCTGGTGAGCTGCTGTTCTAAAGTGAAGCCCCCATTCAAATTTCATCCGCATCATCTTTCGTTTTAGACGCTTCGCTTTTTGAAGCTCTCTGCGCGTTATTGTAAATTGAAGGAAGAAGAAAGAGGAAGATGATGACGAGACGACGATATGGATGAACGGATGCATGCAAAGAAATGGGGGTGGGCAGATGGGTGAAAGAGAATGAGAAGATAGGACAAATTGCAACTGGCCAGTGCAAGGGCACACACTAACACTCACACAGACTCTAGCAGACCCAGTCAGAGCAGCAGCAGCAGTTCAATCGATTGCGATCGATTTATCATGTCAAATCGATGACTAGGCTGCTGCAGACTAGGCTGAAAACTAAGAACGGCAGACCAACTCTGCAAATCTGGCGCTGGCGACAAAAAGAAAAACCGGACAAAAAGGAAAGAGACCGTGTCAGTGCAATGCAAAGTCCAATTCTCTCTTTTTCTCTCTCCACTGATCCATATTTACCAAGCAGACTGCAGTCTGTGTGCCCTAGCCAATAAGACTGGCCAAACAGCAGCGAGGCAACTGCAAACAGTGAGTCAAACAAAGTCAGACAGACAGACAGTCAGACAGACAGCAAATGCATTTGACTTTGCATTTGACTACAAAGCAGTGCAGCACCAGTGCCAACCAACTCTCAATTCATGAGAGTCGATATGTCAACCATTACTGGCGCCCTTTAAATAATAGGGCTAATAAAGTTATGAGGGAGCAGAAAAAGGGGGACATAGTACAAACAAGTGAGTTTAAGAAGAAGGAGAAGAAGGAGACTGACTGACTGGGAAAAGAAAAACTGCTGTTCTGCAATTCATTTCTCTTTCTTTCCCTTTCCCTCTCTCGCCAATCAATTGGGGCTATGCAATAGTAGAAGTCCAATGGTCCAATTGCACTGGTCAGCTCGGGAAGAAATCGCTCGCGCGAGCAAACGGCTTTCCCTCGCTTCGTCGGCCACTGGCCAAACAAAAATAATAAAAACGGCTGCCTAGATTCAGCAGCAGCAGATGATGATGACGGCCGCGGCGGAGGCGGCAGTGGCCGAATGGCGACACAGATGCCAGGCAAAGTAGCTGACTGCATGCAAAGTAGAGTGAGCAAGGGGCCAGTTTTAAATTTAGACCATCTTGGGCAATTATTTATTAGAGAAAAACAAAAAAGGAAATGTAAAAAGTATGCTCTGGTGAAAGTAAACTGCTGCTGCTGTTGCTGAATCCTGGCGCCAGCCCGGAGAACTCGAAGATAGATTTTTAGGCTGCTGCTCAGCCCAAACTCGCAGCACCCAAGCAGCTCTCACCGCCATTAGAGTGCCCACATCATTATTTAAATTATATTTGAAACTGGCAACACTTGCACAAGCTTTGGTGGTGGCTGCAATTACAACCACCACCACCAGCACTACTTTTTCCTTGGCTTCAAACCATCCACTACTAGCACCAGCAGCACTTCGTTTGTAATGACGATAAATGAATGATGATATTATATTAATCATTACCAAAAGAGAAAAAGAAGAAAAATAGTAAAGGGAACAAAGCTGGTTTTTGGCTGAAACCCAAAAGCGCAAAGGCAACCACAATGGACGCCGCCAAAACTGCTGCTGCTGCTGCTGCACAAGCAGGCGCCCAACTTTCTGTTGCTGCTGCTGCCTGGTTTTCTCTTTCAGATTAACTGCAACACGCCTTGTATTGAATTAATGCAAACTCCTCTAGCTTTTACTTTTCCCCTTTCTCATTGTCTGACAGCTCACTCACTTTCTCAGTGCACTGGCACTGGAACTCACTCGTTGTTGGTCATTCATCTCTCTCATTTTCTTTCCGTCCTTTTCTTTTCTTTAGTCAGTCTTTTCTTCATTCATTTACTGCACTTCACACTCACTGCAGTAATGTAAATTCATTTAGGCATAGGTATTTTTAATTAAAATCCACATTGTCTGGCTGATTGTGTGTGGGTAACTGTGCGCTTTGCACTCGGCAGACACAACTCTCGACCCTCTTCATCAAAAAACCAACGAGGCGCTCGTTTTGTAGATAAAAGTCCTGCACTCACTTTTAGCCAGCCAAACCAACCGGTTCAGCCATTCATCTGCAGTAATGGACCATTTAAAAGTATAATTATTATTCCTCCCAACTAGAAGAAAAACAGGATAATAGAGAAAAAGTAAAATAAACGAGAAACATGGCGTTCTTTGTAAAGAAAAAGAAGAAAAAGAGGCTCGAAAGAAAAGGAAAATAAAGAATAAATAGGAAGAAAGAGGAAAGAAAGCTGATCGAATATACAAAAAATTGAACATTCATATTAATGAGCTCCCTTTTTTTCTTCTCCGTTTCCACTATTACAACTGTCTCCTATTTTTCTCCTTCCACTTCTTTCTTACTACTCGTTGGACCATCTAAGCGGCCATCTACTTATAGATACTCATACACACACACTCGTACACATTTGTCACTTGTTCTTTCGATTATAATTATGATATCTGTAGTAGTGTGTTATGTGAGTGAGTGTTATTTTTCCTCTCTCTCTTCTTCCTATTGTCATTCGAAAGTGAGAGAAAACGAATCTCGTTTGTGAAAGATGATGGCCTCTTCTCTTTTCTTTTGCCCACTTGATAAGCAATGGAAGTAGTGTGAGATTGAGATGAGCCACAGACACATCGATCTGCTCGCTCAAGAAAAGACTCTCTCTCTCTCTCAAGTCAATTCTCAGACTTCTCAGACGTTTCTTCGTTTTTGTGCCGCTTTGCTGCACTGCTTTTTCTCCCTTCTCAAGTCTTTCTCAGGCTCACGTCAATGAGTGCTGGCGGTTTCTGCTCCTTCTCACAAGCACAAACATAGACAAAATGGCAAAAAAAGAAACAACGAAAAAGAAAGAGAACGACATGACACTTTCCATTTCGCTGGGAGAAGGAAAAAGAAAACTGTTATGAAACAAAGCGAACTTAATTCGCTCTCTGTCTGTTTGCTTTACTTTTTTTCTGCAATAGCAGCAGCTAGAACATAACCGCAAAGTGCCAATGTCAATTTGGGTTACATGCATTATCATTCATTCAGCCATTTGCTGGATTCTTGCGCATTCTAGATTCACTGCCAAGCACATTAGGCGGCAGGCAAAAAAGAGAGAGAGAGAGAGAGAGAGAGAGAGAGAGAAGGAGAGCAGGCAAATTTTCATTAACTAAATTCAAAACTAATTCCTACTAGCCACCAGCACTAGCGGCGGTGCACTGGTCATTATGGCGATTGTTTTATGATCCAAGCAGTGCTTTGGCCAAAACGAGAAAGAAAGCGCTGCAATTGGCCTGCTCTGTCCGTGTTCCTGGCCAGTAGTGTGCACAACAAGGAGTGCGCCCCAATTGCCCTCTGAAGAAAGAGAGAAAAACCATAAAATCATTACCGATTCCAGTCGAGTGATGGTCCATTCGCCGCCATGCCTACTTTCATTTCATTCCCTTTTATTTTAGCCTGCCACTACCACTACCACTACCACCGCCACTTCCACTGCCACTAATCAATCCTCGGTAAACAAGTTATATAAATTTTAATTAGAAATTGCCAACAACAAACACTGACACTGATCTGTCAGGGGACACTTGGACGGGCACTAGGATCTTGGACGACAAAGGAAAAGAAAAAGCTAAAAGTCGCAGCGACTACAATCGCGGCCAGTCAGATGGAAAGTGGCTCGGCCCGCGCGTAATTGGCTCCATGAGATTGTCTTTCCTCTTGAGCTGAGCTGTCCCTTCTTTTTTTGTTTTTTGGTCCTTTTTTCATTGAAACAACAACAGCAGCAACAGCAGAATCCCGGCAACATTAAATATTAAATACATCTCCTTTCTACTCCTTGCTCATTGAGAGAAAGAAGGAAAGAGACATTTGCTCTGAGGACAAAACTGGGATTGCTTTGAACAAATAGTAGTAGCAGTAGTAAAATGCAAATAGTGTAGCAAGCAAAAAAATTGCCCGTAAAATGTGAGAAGGAAAATTCAGCTGAATTTACCCGGTAAAATTCGGCAGTCGACGACGAGTCTGCTCGTTAATGACGTGCAAATGAAGATTGATTCGGCCCTTTGAATTGACACCCCAGAGAAGCACAAACGTGAATGAGTGTCTGTGCAGTGCACATGTGACAAATTGGCACGCGTATCACTACTACGCTGAAGGACGACGAATGTTGAAGGTAGTTGCTGTTCCATTCTCTCTCTTTCTCGCTCTTTAATTGACTTATTCCCAGAGTGGCCGGCTTTTTTCGGTGGCTCCAGAGGCTTCTTCTTCACACTCACACCAGGTTTGAGGTGTCAAGTGCTGTGTGCTCATGTGCTTGATGAATAATACCGGGTACTAGCACTGGAACGGTCGAAACAGTAGTAGACACTTCTAGGTAGTGGTAATAAATCAAGTGGCTGGAGTGTGGCTACCGAAACAGCAGCGAAAAATTGTATAAAAATCATAAATCCTTCTCCTCCTCCTGTTTCAATCGTAAAGTATTAATCAAATCTATTTTTGTCTTTTCTCTCAACGTTAACTTGTACATACCAGTTTTTAGAAATTGAGACTTTCTACTCTTTTTTACAAAAAACAGCCTGGTCTGGTTGCTGCTATCGCTTGCTTCTTTTTTTCTTTTTCCAACTTTTCGCCAACTTTACTGTTGCCAAAAGCGGCTGAGCAACCAGCCAGCTAGCCAGCCAAACAGGCAGCCAGGCAGGCAGCCAGGCAACTATCTTCTAGCTTTGACTGCAAGTAAATGGAAAATAAGCGAGTTAAACTGTCACCGTAATAAAAAATTATCGCCATTAGAAAAAGGGGAGAATAGGAGAACAAGAGAAAAAATGGAGGAAGAGTAGAAGAAGGGGGTAATGGTGGCTGGGCACATATAGTGAAACAAGAATAATAAAACAAGAAGAAAAAGAAGCAAAAGAGGAAAAAGAAGCACCAGCTCTACCAGCATCAGCTTCAGCAGCAAATAAAGTCGCTCTGCTGATAATGGATCGCTGGGGATTACCAGTTTTGATTAGACTCTGTACGCGCGCGGGCAAACCAGGCGAAGAAGAAGAAGAACCAGAGACAAGGCGAGGCGAAGCGAGGCGAGAAGAATTTTCACTGCTTTTCACTGCACTTTCTAACTAAAAAGTAGAAACTGCTGCCGCTGCTCAGCAACATTGAAGCAAAAGCGTAAATTTAAATCAAACTCCACGCACACACTTTTTTCTGAAATTTCCAAGTGTGCTGCAACAGCAAAGAAGAGAAGAGAAAGATGGCTTCGACGAAGTGGCCACTTGCCACTGTTCATGTTGCTGAGCAGCTAAATTCAATTTGGACAGGGCTCAATCATAATTGAATCAAGGCGCGCAAACAACGCCGATGCTCTAACTCTGCGTCCATTCATTCACTCAGCACCATTTTCCATTCTATCGCGCTCTCTCCCTCTCTCTCTCGTTTACTCCTCGGCCACTCAATCCAAAGGGCGAAAATCATCAAAAGTGGCGTCGTTTGGGGTGAAGTGCCGCTGCTGTTGCTGATGTTGCTCGTGGTGGCCGAGAATGAGAGAGAGCACACGCCAGCTCAATTAATGGACACACCGTACTTTTTCGTTGCTTTTGTTGGTGGCCTCTGTGTGTGTTGAGGTTCGCTATTTTTTTCTTTTTAGGTGCACTATTCGCCGGGGTTCACTGCAATCAAGTTGAGTGTTTGAGAAGAGTGCCAGAATTTAAACACAACCAACACACACATACACACTCATTCTGGCCACAACAGCAGCGACGATTACCTCCAAACACCGACAGAAAGAAAGAAAAAGACAGGCCGAGCAAGTGTGACTGCCAACACCAAGAGCAGCACCAGAATGTGTAATGTGCCGCCGCCGCCTTTTTATTGGTGCTGTTGCTGCTGCTACTTCTGCTGCTGAAAGCGAAGGCAGACAAGCTGCATAAATATTTTATGTCTTGCTCGGACAGCAACAGAGGTAGAAAAGGAGCTTTCAGAGAGTTGCTGGTGCTGGCGGTGGTGGTAAAAGTGCTGCTGCACCCGCCGAAAAGCCTCACTCATTTTCTGTACCACTATCTAGCCACAGCAGCTGCAGCAAATTATCTAATCGCATCCAATTAACTTAGATCAATTAGACTAATTTAGTTAGCCTATTTAATGGTCGGCATAATGGAGCAGAGAGTGGTTGGAGAAGTGGAAGTGGTAGAAGCAATTGGACGATTCAGTAGGTACAGGTCAGCAGCTAGAAGTGCAGCAACAACAGAAGAAAGTGGCGCTGGGCACTTAATCAATCACCGGCAGTCGGTGAATCGCTACCTGAATTCACTTGCGTAAAAAGCACTCTTTCAGTGAGTTGTGAGCTGTTTACTAAACACATTTGCCTAATTTTGCTTTCCTTCTTTCCTGTGACGCTTGCTTGAACATAGAAACAGTGGAATACGACAACAATAAAGTTGGCAAAAAACACTTACACAGTCGGTGTGAATGGGGTGAACGGTGAAAAGGAGGGCGATGAGGAAGGAGGTCGACTGAAGTGGACTGAAGGTGCTGGTTGTGATGGTGGTGGTGGTAGTGGTAGATGAGCTGTTTAATTTAGGTGCTTTTGTTGGTGTTTCGTTTAAAAATAGTAGGCAAAATCTGTTTGAAAAAGGTAGATAATTGTTAGCAATTATGTTGGAAAACCATTTAAATCAGCATATTTACCTGTAGAAGAGTATGGAGACCAGCGAGTGAAGAAGCAAGTTGACGCAATGGTAGCCGAACGGCTGTAGCTCATGAAAGATGTAGTTCAATCGGAAGGTGGTCACTGTCAGTGGGCGGTAGCTCTTGTGACTTAGTGGCTGTGTATATTTAAAAACATCAAAATATTAAAAATTTGATTTTAAATAAATGGACTTAATTTTGAACAAAAATGAAAAATATCACGTGTGGGAGGATCAACAGCAGCAGCAACAAAACATCACGTGCGACAACGTATCGATCGATCGTTTTGCTGGCTGCTGCATCTGCAGCTTTGCAAACCCAAAGTGTCAATGAGATTAAGAAATAGAAACAAAAATGAGCAGTGAATATGAATATCTTCTCCCTGACTCAAAGACTCAACTGCCGACCAGCTGAGTGCAACGCCCAGAATAAAAGCGGCAATCCTCAACTACCATTACGAAGCTTTTTTCGTGATTTGATTTAAAAGTCGCTTTTTCTCCTGCTGCTTAGCATTGCTGTCGCCTTAACCGCTGCTGCAGCTGACATTTTTTAGCATTTTTGTTTAAGCTCTAATATTCAAATTAATGCTCTAGCACTGGTTTTAGTAGAAGCTAAACTAAACAAAAGATAGCTGGAAAAGAGCTTTGTTGTTCAAACTGCGACTGTGCTTTTGCACAGCACACACAAAAACATACAAAACACTGAAAAAGAGATACATTTGCAGCGGCACTACTGTCTTTGTCGTCTGGTCTGCTCTGCTACCACCACTACCACCACCACTAGAAAATGTGGTGAGAATCTCCAAATGATTAGATAAACAGAGACAGTGCAAACGAGAGTGCGAAGAGTGTTTGCAAAGAGCTAGAGCTGTCGTGCGACCAGTGCCAGCAGCAGTGTCCTGGCTGCGATAACACACGAAGTTACTGAGTTAGAGGGAGGAAGGGAAAAATGCTGTCATATTAATAATCCAAGGGAAGCACTGGCAAGCGGTAATCGATGACAGCTCGAAGTAGAAAAAGAAGAGGAGTCAACGCAGGGTTCACTATGAGTCATGGCCAGGCAAAAAAGTGCTGCACAACTGCTGCACTGCACTACATTACCAGGCGATGGCAGCAACTGTCAAGTGCTCGAGGTGCTGCTGGTCCGGACACAGGTCACTGGTCTCACAGGCCAACACTCACAAAGCTGGTGTTGAAAACAAAAAATAACACTGAAATGTGAGGGGAAAGATTGACAGCATTTGATTGGGATTTAGGAAATTGAGGAGGTCAGTTTGAAAAGAGAAAAAAGTGCTTTTGCTGGACAAAAGTGTGGGCTCTTGTTTTCAGGAAGTGGAAACTGAGTGGCAAATGCCCGTTCTTTTTATTTTGTTTTCTTTTATTCTTTCCTAATTACTGCTGACTGCTGCTGCTTTTTATTTCTGAAACACTGTTGTTGTTGCTGCTGCTGTTTTTAGTAAAACGTGTGTGTTTTGTATCCAGCATGTGCCTTTCTTTGTTCCGAAAACAAGTTTTTGTTCTTTTTTTAGCAACTTTGTTCTGCCTTAGCCTGCATTCTTCTGTAAGTTTCAAGTGTGATCAGAGCACAGCACGAACATAAAAATACTAGCCGAGAGCAGAGCCAAACAACAAAAAACAGGACTCAGGCAAATGGGCGCTATTTACAAATTCAACACCACCAATTTGGTGGCCAGTTTTTGTGCGTTTTTTCAGTAGACTAAAAACAGAAAGAAGCAAAAAAATTCAGGAATAGAGCAAAACTACGCCATCAGAAAAAAATTTAAATTTGTTATTCTCAGCAAAAGTTGCTGCTACACTGCTGAAGGAAAGAATGTTTTCTTTTTCCTGCTAATAAAATTATATGCTGCCTGCTGCTGGTCTGTTGGCCTTCTGTTTGCATCTCCATTTCCTCTGTGTAATCTTTAATGCTCTGTTTTGGGTTCAGTGTTCTGTGTGTGTCCAAAATTGCACTACAATTTCTACTTCTTTTCCTGCTGTTGTACACTTACCGATTTGATGGGCGTGCCCCAGTAGTCGTTAGACCAGAGCTGGCTCCACGGGGCACTCTCCGGGCGGATGTCGCTGTTGGTGATGATCGCTGGTGGTAGAAGAAAAAGTGAATGCATCAGTTAGATAAAGTTGTGCCAGAAACTTGCTAAAGACAGCTATTTTTAACAGTCATCAAGCTTACCAGGCTGATCATCAAAGACAAGCTCGCCAAAGAGCGACGGCCAGTAGACGGCAAAGGTGAGATATGTCAGCAGAAGATATGGATGCGTGAGGAGGTGAAGCACCTTTCTCAAGAGGTACGACATTGAGATGAAAAGGTGATGCTGGAGAATTGCTGATAATGATGATGCTGAAGGTGATGGTGATGGCCATTGAAGGGAGAGAAGGGTGAAACACCACCAGAAGGAATGATGATCAGATGAAGGACGGGGAGGTGGGCTGTTTGATGGTTTAGAGTTCATTTGTTGTGGCGTTTTTCTGTGATCAAGGTAGGGTGATAGCTTTTCTGCCGATGATGTTTTGGTTTTTGACTGTTTTTCTTCAATCACCGTCAGACCATCAGCACAACCACCACCACCACCTCTGGAGAGTGTATCTGTGGTGGCGATGGTATCACAGACAAACTGGTGTTGCTGCAAGGCAAAGGTGCATTTGAGGTAGGGGCCTAAAAAGGGCGGCCGTCGGTGGCACAGACTGAGGCCTTCCAAAATGCGACCGGCGTCCTCGTCGGGAAACCACATCCTTACTCTATTTTTGTTTTAGTTGTTTAAAAATACATTTACACTAGAACTGTGCTTTGCTTTTCTCCTCTTTCTTCTTTGATGAAATCATCAGAAAGTACATCAGAAGCAGTCGTTGTAGGCTGAAAACAAAGAAATGCCTGAAAATAAAAAAAGTTTGTTAAAAAGTTTATAAAAAGCAGAGAATATTTTTAGTTTCCCTTTTGGTTTGTCTAACTGACAAGAGTGTGTGTGTGTTCTGACTATTAAATATAGATTCCTATTCCAATTTTGAGGAGGTAGTGGTTTGCAAACATTCAATTTTCTTTACATCAAGCAAACACACACACAGAGTCAAACAGACAGACAAGCAATAGGTAATTGAATTGAGTCAGGAAAATAAGAAGAAAAAGAAAACGAGAAAAGAAGCCACAGAGTAACTCAACCACCAACGACTAAGAGAAAAGTTGACTAATATAAACATTGCAACAACAATTTTTATTTCTGTGCCTCCTCCTAGAAGAAACAAAAAAAAATTCAACCGAAAATTGATTTAAATATTAAAGTGCACGCAAACGGAGGATGAAGAAGTAGTGGTAGTAGTACATTGCCTGAAACAAAATGATGCCAAGTGAATGATAATTTTTTGGTGACTGACTACTGTACACACTGGTACGGCAAACGAGCTTTCTTTTGTAGTGGCAAATTCAAATTAAACTGCAACAGCAGCCACTGCCATCAACTTGTTCATCATCGCAAATTACCGATGCAAATTAGATTAACGACAGAAAGTGTGCACAGTGGGTGAAAAGAAAAGCTAGCTTTGTCCTGTATGTGTGCGGAGCTGTTCAATCGAAAAGTTTTCAGTTTGACTGTGTGTTTGCAGGGCAAAAAGAGTTCGACTGTTCAAAGAAAAAGAAAAAAAGAGAACAGGGAAAAGCAAAAAGGTGAATGGAATACCAAACGAAAGAGGAGAAAGAGGAGTAGGAAAGCAGTTCAATTCAGCTTTGAACTGCTGCTGCTGTTGAATTGGATCACCACCACTGATGTCTCTGTTTCCTTTCTTTCCTTTTTCTATGAAATGAAATGCACACCATACAACACAAACACACACTCACTAAAATGTTTCCAGTTCAACTGCTGACCACGACGACTAGCACCACCAACACCAGCACCACCATTTTCTCCATTAATTGCCCGACAAAAAAGTGTCTTTTTGTTGGCACTGGCACTGTGTGTTCTGGTGAACCCGTGGAGAGCCAGGAGGAAGAGAACGGGACAATAAATCACATTGCACGATGGTCGTCGGGCAGTGTTGATGGTAGTGGTCGTGGTGGTGGTGGTGGACAACGGAGGACAAAAAAATGAATGTGAGAGGGTCAAGTGAGAAGAAAAAAGGAAAGAATAGAAAAAGAAAAAAAGAAAAAGAGGAAGAAAGCGGCAGTCCAGCAAGAAAGAGAGTTTTCTGTGCCCTCTTCTCTTCTCTGACACGGATAATGAGAGAAAGAGACAAACTGAGTGGACAAAATTAGGCAAAGTGCTCCGTGGTGTCCAGCCAGTGCAACTATGTTTGCTGGCAGGCACAAAAAACGGTCCTAGACAGAAAAAGATCCTACAGCAAAAAACGGAGTGGCGCATTGTACAACAGCAGTGTACAACAACAACAGCACCAGCACCAGCAGCAGCACCTCGATTCGATTCATCATGATCAAATTTGTGAAAGAAAAGTCGTGTCTGCTTGGCTGGTGGAACAGTGCAGCGTTTGCCACTGTCAACCAGACCACACAACAGCAGTTTACCTGCAGCAACAACGACAAAAACAACAAGAGCAGAAACAAGAAGAAGAAAACAGGACATAGCAAAAACACAGCAGAACCACAAACTGAACTGGCAGGCTGGCCGCAAACTTGGTGTGCGACATTGTCGTCGCTCTAATAGAATGAGAATGAAAATAAAAGCAGCTAAAGAATGAGGAAGAGAAACATCAACATCATCAGCAAAAGGAAGAGAAAATTGCGACAGGCATTGTTTTGACAGGTTAGCAAATAGTGATCGCTAGTTTTCACCGAATTAGCGCACTGAAAAAGAAAAAGAAGGAGGAGGAGGAGGAAAGCAAACTGAAGCGGAAGAGCAAAAGTGAGAGGGATACCTCACTGCATGGAAATTGCCTTCCCACTCTTTTTCTGCTGCCGCTGAAGACCATCGATCACAATCCATCAAAATGGCGCCATTAAGATGGCAGCAACGGTAACTGGAGAAGCGGAGAGAAGTAGCCAGCAATTGCTGGCGTTGCTGCTGCCGCTGCTGAGCAAGAGGAGCAGAGAAATTAAATTCACATTTTCTTCTGGTTAAATTTCTTTTTATCAGCAAGTATGGTTGTGTGTGAGTGTGTCTGTGATCTGGTTCAATGATTTGAATCATGGGTAAACTACATTTTCGACCGTTCTGCTGCTCTTTCTGCCCTGCCTACCGTCCTCTGCCTGCTGTCCGTTCCTGATAATAAATGATGATCGTCAAACTAAATAATAAAAAATGAAAAATTTTTCGTTTTTTCTTTTTTTTCCTTCACCTCACGAAACCGTTTTATTTCTAACTGTACTGACCAAAAACTGAAAACTGGCAACTGGAAACAAATCGAAAACAGACACACACACCGGTGCGCTGCTCTATTTGCATACTAATTTCTGGTGGTCAGCAAGAGCAGCAGACAGGCAAACAAAACAAAAGTGAACCTAAAAAAGTCTCCCTCTCACGCTAAAAACCGCCCCTTCTTCTGCACTCTCCCTCTATCATTAGTTCACAAAATGTGCACTGGTAATAATGATGACAGTAAAAAGGTGCAATACTGTAGTGAGAAAAAGAAGAATCAGCAGCGGCCTCGGCAGCAGACGTCAGTGGTCGCAGCAGCAGCAGTTGGTAAATCGATAACTCAACACTCAGTGCAACTAACAAAAAAGATTACACCTCATGAGAGAGTGGGAGGGAGGGGACAAAAGGGAACAAAAGTTACCTGCTGAGGTGAGGACAGAAGAACGGGCAGAAAAGGACGATCAATGAGAATTGCACTTAAAGTTGGAGAGGAGAAGAAGAAGTTGAAGTGTCGCTGTTGACTGATGATGATGATGATGATTGGTGATTACAGTTGGTACAAAATTACAAATAGAATTTTTTTGGTTAAATAGTACAGAGTTTTATTTTATTAATTTTTTTGTCACACAAATGACAACACACACACACACAATTTTCACAATGTTCACATGAATACAAATGCAAATAAAAACGAGCAAAAAACAAAAAAAAGACAATAGTCATGAGTCTTAATCGAGTGCAATAATGACAACTGTAAATAAAAAAAGAGCACACAGTTGTTTAATTTTTATTATGATTTAGCAGTGCACTACCAGCTGAAGTTGGTTGGTGCTTGCAGTAGAAAAAGTTTATTTGTGAGAGAAAGAGAAAGAGTGTTTGCTGCAAAAGTGACGGCAACTAAATAAGCGACTAGTGCGTTTGGCGGCTCTCTTTTGAAGGGAAGGGGAAAAGTTCGGGGGATTCTGCTGCCGCCGCTGCTGGAACATTTCACACACAGAGTTCTGTGCCACTACCCTGGCGGACAGCAGGCGCCTAGCATATGGCTATATGCTGAAAGGACAGCACAGCACAACATAGTCAGAGTATGAGCAGAGAGCAGAGCAGAACAGAATTCATCTACGGGACCATCAACAACAGCAGCAGCAGCCATCGACGGTAATAGAATCAATTTTTAGTAGCGTGTAGAAAAAAATCAAAAGTGTCTTCTACAACAACAAGGGCAGAGAGCAGAAGTGAAGCAGAACCAACCGACAACTAACAACAAAAAAACAACGACGAGTTAGAGAGAGAGGGACACAAAACTGAAGCGGAAAAGTGTAGTGCCAGCCGGAAAGAAAACGAGGAGCAGCAGCAGAAGGTTTCCATTCACCATTGCTTGGCAGCAGTTTGTCTGCTGTCGATGCTTCTTCTGTTTCGGTTTCTGTTGCTTATTCGCGCGAAAAGTCGAAAAATCGGTGACGGCGGGTTTGTTCGTGTTAGTTTTTTCTTCGTTGGCAGCAGGAAAAACCGCGGCAAAGAAGACACAGAGTCGCGCGATTCGTTCGATTTAGCAGCAAAAGCAACTTGGTCGCTGTTTCTTTTGCAGTCGCCAATTTTTTTGTTTTGTTCTTACTTTGCTTTTATTTTCTCACTGACTTTCTTGTGTATGAATTTATTATTGTTATTGTATTGTTAATGTTGTTGTTGTTGTTGTTTTTGCCACACATTTTCTTCCCTGGTGTTGCTCTTGGGTTAACACTTGGGGTCTTTTGGTTGTTTTTGGTTCACTGGTGAACCAAAAAAAGCAAAAAGAAAAAGGGCAAAGTGGTGAGTGAGTGAAATTGTGTATGAATTGTATGTTTGCGTGTTTGTGTTTGTGGGAAATTTAATATATCTCTGACTGAGTGCTTGGCGGTGAATTCTCGTGAATTTGAAGATAACAAATATTGAGATTGAGATTGCAGTTAAAGTTTACAGTTTTGGTGATTAAATCGATCTTCAATCGACCAAAATATTTTGGTAAACCACCAAAAAAGTTTCATCATCATCATTATTTTTTGTTCATTTAAAAAAATCATTTCTGAACAGTTGGTTTAGATGCTGAAAACTGGCTGACACAGCCAACTGAGCAGAGTCAGGCCAAAACAACTTATAGAAACTACTGAGAACTGCATTCCAAATAAAGTCCCAGATTAAGATTCCAAAATATTTACAATTTAAATGTGGGGCACAACCTGGGCAAGCCAAAAGCGTCAATTATTGAGAAAAAGAGATTTTGCTGTTCTTCTTTTCCTAAACCTAGTCCTAAGCCTAGCCAAGATGAAATTGTAAAATTAAAAATTTATTCAATGAGCGAGTGGGCGAGTTGAAACTTGCGAGTAGTAAAATGCAAATCGCTCCATTTTAAAATGGGTTTGAATAATAAACACTGGCTGGCTGAAATGGAACTCAGATTCGAGCAAATTCCAAAAAGTGATTCTAAACAGTGAAACTCATTCACTGCATTCAGCTGTGTTCGAAGGTTGCTGTTCATCAGTTGCTGACTAGGTTGACTGCTGCAAAACAAAGCCTTTATTTTTCCGCCATCATCAGCTGCAGTGATAGCAGTGCAGTACACTAGTGTAGTTTACCAACAGCAGAGCAATTTAAAGCAGGCAGCAGGCTGGGAGGGGGTCAATGGGAATACAGAACACAGTATAATGTGTGAGATGAAAAAGAGGAAGAATAATAGGGAGGAGAAGGCTTCGACTACAGCAACGACGACGACGACGATTATGTTAATGGGCCTAATCGTATTGCCAATAATAGTGGTGGTAATAACGACCAGCGAAAGCTGCAGAACAAAGCTCGCTCATGCTAATCCTGGATCGTGGATCGAAAGGAGGAAAGAGGCAAAAAACGACACTGAACACCGAGCTCACACATTTGATGAGCAAGGGTTTGTAGGGAAGGGAAAGGGAAAGGGAGTTGGAAGGAAACAAAGCATCCAGGGTTCAGTATGACCCACACTGGAATATGATGCTGTGGTGGTTTACTACTCTGGCCTATGCAGATGCTAATCCAATGAAGGCTGATGACTCACGATCACACCACTAACTGGACACTAACTGTGTGTGTGTTTGTGCGTTCCAAAAACTATTGATCGAGACACAGGCATTAGGCGGCCACAATTGCCACAATCCGGTGGCCAACGTGGCAGGAGGAAAAGAAAAGGAAGAGATTTCAGCAGCAGAAACAGCATCATCACCGCACCAGATTTGCCGGATTTTTTTTCATCGATTTCACTTTCAGCAGCAGCAGCCACTGTTTTTTTCTGCTCTGACCACCTACTGAACCTACTGAATAATTGAACTATTTTTTTTATTACATTCAACAAGACAGTCTTTTGAATAAAACTAAAATACAAAAAGTAAGGCATCATTAAAAAGATGGCACTAGAAACAGTTTAAATATTTGACTGTTGTTCCGTTGTTACAACCTTGTATTGGTTTTTTGCTTCAACTATGCTGGCGTGCCACTTTACTTACGCCTAAATGACTTTAGACTATCATGTCGATGTCAAAGTCGATCGACTCCAATTGCCTGAGATGCATTCAAAAAGGTACTTTTAGAAGTTGCTTTTGGGAGTAAAAGAATCGATTCCATTAGAAGAGGGCAACTTTGCTCTGGTACCACTGTGAATGTTCAGTCAAAAACAAGCATAAAAGAAGGAGGATCCAGAACAAAAAGACCGATATCATCATCGATGGACACGTGTTTGCCCACTTATCGATACACTAAACTAAAATGGTGTCTAAGAGGAAAAGTACAGTGGTCTCTGGTGTGTGCCACCATCAAAAAGCAAAAAGAATGTTTTTCCTTTTCTTCTTTTGCATTTGCAACAGAAATTAAAATCATTGTTGTTGTTCTTTCTTTTTCTTCTTCTTCTTCTTCTTGACTCAACTTTTCCATCAGTGCCTTTCTGTTGCTGTTGCTGCTGTTAGATCACCAGGGACACCACCAAAAGTACAACAACAACAATTACAGATTGCTATCGGGTAATGGCACTTTAGTGTCCTCACTTTGCTGTCGATGTCAATGTAGATCAGCCAGTTCTGCTTTCTGTCTCTATCCGATGATCTGCATCAGTAGAAGCAAACTGCGATAATGGCTATTCGATGTGACAAGTCAACGAAGAGTGCCGACAACAGCAGCAAAAAAGCGCGATGACACTTTTACATATCAACTTTGACTGTTACATTCCATGTTTTTGGCAAGAAAAAAACTGCAAATGCACTTTTGGGTTTTTCAGAGCAGCTTTTCCAATATTCAAATCACACAGAAAGAGAATCAGCTAAACTTTAATGGATGCAAAGAGGTGGAAAAGGAAACTGAGTCTCTTTTCTCTTTTGTCGTCAAACGCAAAGTAACGAGTACACGAGTACTTTTGAGAGTTTGAAAGTATTTCCGTCTTTTTGCCTTTGCCTGAGTTTTACACCGGAAGATAAGTGAAAAAGTGACTTTAATTAAATTTGAAACGTCGCCATCCTCTATCTTTTCTCCAGTTTAATATTCTATCCACCAAAATGATTTTTGATTATTAAATTACCTAACCGAGTAGTGTAGAAAAAGGGGGAAACGGATAAATTTTGAATTGAAAACACTCACATTTCTAGTACTGAAGCAATAGCTACAACAGCTCTCAACTTACAATTGCCAGCGAGTAATGAAACAAGGTAAAGCAAGATAGTATTCCTTTTCTACCCTGTCTCCTTTAATTAAACGCAGGCTTTCTTGTGGTGGTGGTGGTGGTGGTGGTGTCACTTTCGGTTTACCTTTTTTCAGGTTTGAGGTGAGAGTAACAGGCACTGCTCAGCGAAGACAGATGCCGATCACAGTTGACTTGGTGCCCAGTCCTGCTGCTGCTGCTGACAGTGTGTCGGTGCACTTCACTGCACACTGACTGGCCTTTTATTGCAACTGCTGATGTTTTCTCTATCCTCCTGGTCCTGGTCCTGGTGGTGAAAGCTGTGCCCACAGCTTCCACAAACTGCCTGTGTGTGTCTATCCCACCGACGCTAATCAATCATCGTTGCTGGCCACATTTGCGCCCAGTTGGATCCTCTCCTTCTCTTTCAGTGTCTGCTTGTGAGGATCCACGGATTTTTGGCTTCTTGGTTTGTTTGGTGACGAGCACAGCATTTTCACTCTTCTTGCGTTTGCCTGTCAGTGCAACTCATTAGGAGAGAAAAAGAGGAGACACTGTTGTAGAAGTCTAGACGCTAAACACACACCACACCACTGAACGCGGCACACAAATTAACATTCTTTTTAATTAAAAGCCAATGTGTGCAGTTTCGGCGACGGCAGCAGCAGTCAAACACAACAACAAGAATACAGAAAAAATGAGTGAGTGAGTGAGTGAACGACAGAAAGTAGAAAACAGAAACAAAAAGTTGCAAACTGTTGTCAGCCTTCAAGCTTGGTCGGTCGGTCGGCGTTGCCGGGTGCTCTCTGCATTGCAGGCAGCTAATTATCTGGCGGCATGACATTTTTTGTTCTTCCTCTTTCTCTCACTGTTTTTCCTAAATTCACCATCGTCGGTGTAAATAAAGAAGACAAAGTTGCCACTGAACTGAACTGCACTGAACTGCACTGAACTGCAATAACATAATTGATTGCTCCTGCAGACTCGGTGTGTGTTTGTGTGCAAAGAATAGGGAAAGAAGGAAGAAGGAGAAAAAAGAAGTTGCCAATCGATAGTGGCAAAAGTGGTGGTAGATATTCATAATTAAAATGCCACAAAATCACTTGCTTCTAACTTTTTCTTTCATCTTCTCTAAGTTTCGCCGTTTATCTGCAAACTTTTCTTTTTTATAAGAAAACAGCGACTATTTTTGTTTTGTTAGATTCGATAAGCAAAAGCAAAGCGGGCAAAAATATTGTCGACAATGAAGTTGTCTGCTGCTGCTGTTGTTGTTGAAAAAAATAAAAAAAGCAGTGATAAAAAGAGAAAGAAAAAAGCAAGCAGCCATTTCCGGAATTAAGACGTTTTAACGGGCGGATTGTCAGCAGCCAAATCAGGAACTACACTGCCACTGCCGTTTCTATCATCAACTTTTCTTTTTGATATCAGCAAAAAAGAAGAAATAGAAAGCACTGAGACTGGGTACTCTCACTGCGAATTGATTAATTTCCGGGACAGTGTCGCAAGAGGAGGGAGGATGAGGAAGAGAGAAAAGAAAGGAAGCAAAAAAGAAGTCCGCCACTCGGTAATAAATACCGCTGTTGCAAATGCAAATGCACACCAACGATTGGCAAACGATCAGGATTGTGCCCAATGCAAACACACACACACACACACACACTTGCACAAACGTTGAGAGGATGCGGATGAAAAAGTATAGTGTAGTGTGCACAATAGTGCTGCTGCCCAATATATTAGCTCCACTGGCACACACCAATACACTGATGCAAAAATGAAATAATCGAAGGCTATTAAAGTAAATATTGCCTTCTTCTTTCCACCCTCCAAAAACTACAATTGCCAGATTACCCAAGAGCGAGTGGTCGAGAGCATCAGGCTGCAGCAGACTGAGATTCGGAGCCCAAACTGACTGACTGACTGAGACTGCTCTGCCCAAGTAGAAGTAATGCACAGTTTGAGGGCTACTACTACTATTCAAATGAAAGAGGGAAAAGGGAAAAAAGAGAGAGCGTCTGAAACTCGGCAATTTCATCGCAATCAGATTGCAAGCAGCTGTGCAATTTCGGGCAAGTAGTGTTCAGAGGCAGTCAGTCGAATGGAGAATGAGATTTGTAAGTAAAGAGAAAAAGAAGGAAGCAAGATCGAAGTTATGAAGAAGAAGAAGAAGTTCTCTGGCACTCACTCACTCGCTCACTTGAGTAGAGAGGAAACTGATTGCGCTTTCCGAAAGAGAGAGAGAGAGAGAGAGAGAGAGAGAGAGAGAGAGAGATGCAGGCGGAAATCTATCAGGAGAATACTGATCAGTGAGAAAAAGAAAAAGAGAGAGCTAGTTATGAGTTAGCTGATGATCGGTGTTCAGTGGTGGTGGTGGTGATGGCAGCAGCAGCCAGTACACCAGTAATGCAATTAATGTCTGATGCTACTGCTGCTGTCCACCCACTTGCTGCCGCATCATCTGATGTTGCTGCTTCCTTTTCTATTCCATCCGCCGCTAAAGAGCAGCTCAAGAGAAAGCCGATGCTTTTCCATTTGACTTTTGCATTTCTAAAATCAACAACTAAAGCTGCTGCTGTTTGATGTTTACTTACTGGTGCGGCTCAACTGATTTTTCTTGGCTGTTGATTTTGTTTGCTTGTAAAAAGGTTACCACCTCTAACGTAAACACACGCACAAACTCATCTTTTTTCTGGCCAAACTCAGTCAGTCTGTCTACAGGGCTAAATTTTTGCTCCTAAAATGATTTAACAGAATTCAATTCTACTGCAAAATTTACCATGACTACACTATATTTTGCAATTGCAGCACATGCAATTACAGCCTGCAGTATGGTTGCGACTGCTTCTGAATTAATATCCCGAATAATAATATTTCACCACTAGCTGAACAAGTTAAATATTTAATTTTAAAGTTTTCGATATATGGAAAACGAATGAGCAAGAGAGAGAAAGAGAAAGAAAGAGAGAAGAAGAAAACGGCAGAAAAATATCCCCGAGGAAAGAGTGCAATGATGGAAAATAACAGTGGTGGTGGTGGTCGAGAAATTTAAATTGCCTAGCTCAGAGAATTTGGCCGCACACAAATCGTTCAAATGAGAAAGAGAGAGCACAAATTTGAATTTGCTGCATCTAGGCCTGAAGCAGCAGCAGCTGACCGAGAATGGTAAAGTGAATAGTTGAGTTGTAGCCCTGAGCAGGAGGCACCGAGAATGAAGCAGTGCTAATCAAAATAGATTGGAGCAGATTTGGTGGTGGTGGTTGTGGTACTGGTGCCCAGCCAGGCTCCACTCTAAACTCGGTGGTCGGTGCTCTTCTTTTCGCCCACCGGCAAAATTGAAGCCTCTTCTTTTAGAGAAGATGCGTTAAAAACGATGATAATAATGGCGGCGGTAGTGATGGTGGTGGTGCTAGTAATAAACTGCTTTATTCGGACACTCATTAGGTTAGGGCTGCTGCAACTCGAATGCATCTCCAACAACAACAACAGCCTTGGCTAATCAGCAGTGCACTGAAGAGAAGAGCAGTGGCCAACCTGGCTTTTTCATATCTTTTGGGTGCACACCAACCACCATCGACCAGGAAAGGCAGACAGACAGCACAAATCACCAGCCTTCAGGCACTGAAAGGCACAGAGAAAGAGAGTTCTTTAGTGCATTAACGAGCTCTAGAGGCAAAAGTAGTAGTAGTGCTACCAAAATAGAAAATAGACTGAGGGTCATTTGCAAAAAATTGAAAGTCGTTCAACAGTGGCAAAAGCAGCAGCCAATGCGATTAAGTATTCTTGTTGTTCTTCTTTTCTCAATGCTGTTGCTGGGAACACGGTAAACACTGGACAAAATAGAAAAAAAAGTTGCCGACTATGCTAGGTAGTGTTGAGGCAGTAGAGAAAGAGGGAAACCAATGCAGATTAACATCTATGTACATAAAGCAACACCAGCAACAACAGCAAAAGCTGAGTAAATAAAATGAAAATAAAAAGTAAAACAGAACATTCGCCCACAGAAGTGCGCACTAAGCGGCAGTGCACCACCACTTTGAACGCATGAATTATGGCCGCCGTAGAATGTGCGCATTCAATTTTACAAGCAATTCTGGAGAAGCATTCAACTGACTGTCAAGTTAAAAAGGAACAAAAACAGAAAAAACATGGTACCTGGTATACCTGTTTTTCTTGTTCCACTTTTTTAAGAAACAGAAAGAAGAAAAACCAACACTAATGGACACTAGCGGTGCTCAGGAACTGTGAGGAACAAGCGAGCCAGCAAGCAATCTCACATACTCAGAGACTGCAGCTTATCAGCGGTAATTTGATTCATTAGTGAAACTTTTTTGTTGCTGCTGCCTTGCAAGGACCATTTGACTGCAAGAACTGAAAGAGTAGATAGTGGTGAATAGACTGTGCTTCAAGTAGAAGCAATGTCTTTTTAGTGGCTGTGGTGGTGGTGGCGGTAGTCATCATCACCACCAATGAAAAGACATTGCCTCGTTTTATTTTTAATATTTAAAATTGAACACACAGACAAGACAACAAAGAAGTGAAGGGAAAAAACAAGAATATAAAAAAGCTAAAGGAGCATGTGAAATGGGGGTAATAAATTTAAAAATAAAGACAGCAATGTGTGTGCTGTATGCTCACTACTTTAATATTATCCCTCCAGCACCACGCTATCACTACACTGCCTGTGCTCACTTGCTGATCGGTGTAAATAATAAAAAAGAGTAAAAATTAAACGACGCGGCTTCACCACCGTCGTGACAACGGGGCAGGCAACAAAAATGCTTAGTAGTGTGCTCTGTGCTCCAAAATCCAATTCTAAAGCAAGCTAGGCGCACCATATTTTGTAAGGGCAGATAATGGCTGGCTGGAAAGAAAGCAAAAAGTGAGCTGCAGTGCATCACTCCCTTTTCAGCATGTTCGAGGTGTGTGTGTGTGTGTGCGAGTGTATTTATCTGCAGCAGACTTTATGAGCAAGCAAATAAAGTGATAAGGAGTCAATGGCAGAAGAAGTCTGTTGAAGTCTCCGACTTTCTTTCTTTATTCTGCCCAGAAGCTAGCTAGATTCAGGGAAAATGGCTGGCTGCCAGTGCCACTAACCGCCATCATCAGCATCAGCTTCAGTGTTATTTGGTTATTGCGTTTTTATTACCGTTGAAATATCATAATAAAAAAGAGAGGGAAAATTTGCAATGCTTAAAAATGCAACTGACTGGCAGCCAGTTTGACGTCGTCATCGTTGCTGCTGTTTTCATTGTCATTGCCTATAAATCTAAATGAAGCGGCAATATTAAACTGACTGCCACTGACACTTTGTTGGTATATCTATGCTTTTTTGAAAAAAGAAGGTTGAAATGATAGTGATGACTTAATGAAGATGATCACACACATGCACTGAATTGAACTGAACCCCAGTGAACTAGCGGCGAGAGAATCGACAAATGGCGTCGTTGGCAATTGCCAAACTCAGAAACAGACAATCAAACTACTTACTGGAGAATTTGTTTGTTCCGGTTACAAATATCACCATTTCAAAAAACGGTGGTGCTGCTAACACAGCACTAAATTGCCGTCAATGCTGCTCATCATCTACTAAATCATCAGCAAGTGAGGTGATTGTAAGTCAATGTGGGGAAAAGAAAAAAAGAGTGAGTGGGCGAGAAATAAAAGGAAAAAAAGGAATACGATCAACTGCAGACGAAAAACTCGATGATAAATAAAGAGTAGAAAAAGTGCAATTCAGCGGAAATACATACACAGGCACGCAATTTAGTCCGGTGTTGTCAGTCGCAGCAGTTGATGAGAAGAAAGAACTATAAAAAAAGATGTAGATGCAATGGTAATTAGTATGTGTCTAATTGACAGTGAATGAAAGATGGGCAAACATGGAGAAAGAAAAAGAAAGACTGTCACTGACAGATTCATTCTGAACAGAAAGAGGACAGTTTGAGGACAGTGGCTTTGTTGACTTACTCCAAACTGTCCAATGGTCAAAGTTGACCGATGGTGCCAGTGTGCAACAGACAATGACAAAGGGAGCGACAACATGATCGAGTGAAAGTAAAAGGGAAAGGATGGATGCAGTTAGGAAAAACCATGAAAAAAATGCTAAAACACCGATAACATTGCTGATATTGCTGCTGTTGCTGCTGCTGTCACAGTCGAATAGTTAATTAGCCGACTGAACAAGACTGCACAATTCATGCATGCAATCGCTAACGACTACAGCAACTGCAGGGCCTAGCTTGCGCGTGGCCAAGTAAGATAAATTATCAGCACGGTAAAGTGATGCACTGCGTTTCAGCTGCCAGTGCAACAGTGCGATTCAATTTGGCAAGTTCACCACTGCTGCTACTGCACCAAAACGGGCAAAAGAATAAATGAATGAATGAATTTTGGTTTGAAATAAAAGCAACGGACGGCAGAATGCCGCTACTACTACTACTGCCGCATCTTCTTCTCGCATTAATATGATTATTATGTTTGCTTAAAAGTCCATTAATCATGAAAACACGCCACTTGTCTTTCCCTCTTGCTTGTTGCTAATGCATTCGCAATGAGCAAATTTAATTTCTCTTTTTTTCAGTCGTTTCTCTCCTTCTGCTGATGCAGTTGAAAATAAAGTATTTCAGCGTTATCATCATTATTATTAGCAGTGGTAGTAGTAGTGGCTGCAGTATTGGCAATCTATTATATGCTGCATTCCTGTCCTTTTTTAGTCCACCCCATAGTTTAGTGGCAGTCGAAGAGAAGTAGAGGTGGAAAGGGCAGATTTAGAAGGGACAGCAGCAAAAGCTAAAAAGTGCAAAGTGCGTAGGGCAGAAGCTTCTCTGACAGCAACATCAGCAGCTTAGAGATGAGCCTGCAATGTGCGTGTAATTGGAGGGCAATTATGGTAATTAACTAATGCCGCTGCTGCTAGGACTGGCTGTTTTTTAATGACCACCATCATTGTGTGATCATTCAATTTGAATCAATCTTCAGTTGAAACTAGCAACCAGTTTTTTATTTTATTCTATGCTTTAGAAAAAACAAATATTTTATCAAACTTAGTCAAAAAATGTTTTTAGTAAGAGGAAAAAGTTGAAACATGTTGACTTTAATGTACGACACAATTATCATCGGTTCAGTTGATAGTATTGATACTGAAAGAGAGATAAGAAGATCTGAAAAGTTGAACATCAACAAAATTATCAAAAGTACGCCCGCTCTGTACCAAAGTAAAAGTCAGAAACAGCAAAAAAAATAGCTGGAAAAAGTTTGAAAAAGACGACTCAACAACAACAGTGAGATAATTTAGCAATTTTGAAACAGGGAAAAAAGAGACTCAAGAGTTTGCCACTCGCTAAGCTGGCAAAAGTCGAAAAGTAGAGAAGAGAGATTAAGGCAACGAAAGAAGATTAAAAGCAGCAAAGTAGTAGCAAAAGTAAAAGCAGCGGATGTACTATTGGGATGCAATCGAAGGCAAAAGAAAAAGAGAGAGAGCCTAGCAGCAGGTATCCAGGAAAAGTCATCAGCACCAACAACTATCAGAACTGAACTACCACTTCCACCTCATTTCAAACGTCATTTCCATAATAGCCGTTGCCATTAAGAGGAATCAGGCAAGGAAAAAGAGAAAGTGGAAAAGGCAAAAAACGCGAAAAGAGATGTGTGTAAGCAGATTAAAACTTGTGTAGTAAGTTTGTTTGCTCACTTTTAATTAATGCGATGCAGCAAAGTAGGCTGGCAGGAGAAGAAGAAGAAGAAGACTGCGACGCACAATCATCGGTTGGATTTAATTAAATAATTTCAATTAGAGTACAAGGCAGAACTACTACTTTCAGTGCACAACTGCACAAAACTGAACAAATTAGCTTTTAGGTAGCAGAAAAAAGATAGCTGTGTGCTCTTTTGTCAGTTGGAACTTGGAACTGTGTTTTGGGTAGTGCACTCCCTTTCACTGCATTTGTGCACAGGCGACAAGTCTGCATTCTGCAGCTAAATAAAGTCTAAACAGCAGACAGTAGACAAAAATGTACTAGTGTCGGTGACGCAAATATGAATGGAATGGACTGAAAATGAAACTAGTTGGCCAGAGAAAGAGAAAGAGAGAGGGGCATCGAGAAGCAATGAAATTTGATTGCGACTTTTTTCACTTCATTTTCACAGCAAACAGAGAAAAGTGAAGGCAGCAGTGGTTGTGAAATAAATTAGATCACAATCATCATTAGGCGCGGATTCTCTCTTTTTTTGCTTTGGAGCTGCTGTGATTCACTCTCTGGAGCTGGCTGATTCTGGTAAAGCAAGCAGGCAGGCAAAGGGAGACTAATGATGTCGCTTGCTGTGTGACTGCTGCCGCCGCTGCAGTGTCATTTGCACCAAAATGACGCTCACCGTGGACTTCTTTTGCCTTTTCCCTTTAAATTGAACAACTGAAACAGCCAACAAAAAGAGGCAGAGAGAAAGTCACATCTGAGTCAAAAGAGGAGAGAAAGAAAAAGAGAGCTCAGAATTCAGAGCTGTTGTGAGCATTGAAACATTATCGCCTGCGTGGAGATCTGAAAAAAGTGAATTTCCATTTGCTGCCAGTTTTGTCGCAGCCAGGCAGGCAGGCAGGCAGGCAGACTTGCAATGAAGATTTCGCCGTCTGATGATGCTCACCCGAAAAAGATAGAAATCGAATTGAGTGAATTTGAATCAATAATGGTTGCTCTGTTGGTTGCTGAATGCTTTCATTCCAACATTCATTCATTCTTTCATTCATTTACAGCCTGCGCGCAGCAAGAGAGCAGCAATTGATGCAGATTTGCTGCCTGTTTGCCTGTCTGCATCATCTTTCTCTATCATCATCATCATAGCGTCGTCGTTTTTTCATTTCTTTATTTGGTTGCCGCGCTTCTCACTATAAATCAGAGACGGCGGCTTGCTGACTTTTTTCTTTTTGACTTTTTTTGCTTTCTGAATAGAAACGCTACCACTCCTGTTTGCAATCTCACAGTTTTTTCTTCTATTGTGGTAGACAATGGAAAAAAGGAAAAAAGAAGAAGAATCTCGGTGTATCTAAAAACTGCGACTTAATTTTGCTGTGTAAAATTTGAAACTTCTTTTCCTCTTTTTTTTATTTGCAATGCACACCACACAACACAACAACAGCAGTTGCAAACTGTGATTCTACTTTTTTTTGTACGGTAGCAAGAGGAAAAAAGTAAAAGTTCTGTTTGTCTGAATGGTGTCCATTGTAACTAACTTATTCTTCTTTTTGTGCTTTTCACTGCCTATTTGGTTGCCAGCTTAGGCTCTCTTGACAAAAATGGCACAAAATACTAAAAGTTTCAGTCTCAAAAGTGGCGACCATAAGTGGCGGTTGCCAGCAGATGATAAAATGGCATTTTCAAGCAACAACAGCAGTTAGAAGCAAGCTTTCAACTAGAGTAAAGTTGCTAAAGTGCACACACACTTTTGAAAAAGCCGTCAATTACAATCTTTTTCCTCTCCTCTGTCGGCGAGAATCAATTTAAAAAGTGTCTAATTAAAATGAAATGGCCAGCAATTGATTAGTGAAGTGGTGGCGACAGCAACAGCCACACTTTCAATCTGGTCACTGCTTCTGCTGCTGCCTTTTACTCACTTTCACTCTTTCATTTTAAGCAGAAAAAAAATCTAAAACTAAAAGGCAAAAGCATTAGCACCACTTGCTTTGCCCTGGTCATTTTCCAGTACTGTCGACAGTGAATGGCGCCATTAGCACACTGCTTTTTTCTGGGGCACTACAGGCAACAGCAGCAGCAGCGGCAGACTGTTGTCCAGTTGCCTAATGACTAAATGACGATTGTCAGCAGTGTGACTGGCCACTGCCACTGAAATGTCGCTGCAGATTGTGACAAATTTTGTCGTTGAATGAGAGTGAACTAGAACTGCTACTGCTGTTTCTGGTGTCGACCATGTGCGTCTGCTGTGTCCGGTTTTCAGAGCAGTTTGAAAAGCTGTGCTCAAACTGTTGTGTCCAGTCCCTTTCTCTCACTTTCTATGTTCACAACACACACACACACATACACACTTTGCAAGTCAATAACAATTTTAAAACACATCAGCACAAAAGGGAAAACTTACCAACAGCAGCAACAGCAGTTGTCGCAATTTTGTCTCCAGCAGTCCAAATTAAGCGCAATCCGCCACTTTCTGTTGTCCAGAGTGAATTTCAATTGCTGTCCAAAGTCGTTTTTGGTTGTAGAGGAGGAGGAAAAGGAAGAAAGAAGGAAGACACTGTTTTGCTGAGTGCTCGTGCCTGTTTCTTCAGTGTGCTTGGCGACAATTACCGGTTTCCGCTTGGTAATTGTTTCATAAGCGAACACTGCAGAAAGAAGAAGAGTAGAAGAGAATGATGATAATGATGGTGGTGGTGGCAATGATGACTGCCAAGTCTAATGTACAGTTTTCAGAAGGAAAGTGGTCAAGAGGTAAGCACTTGGACGACAAACAAACTTGGTTGAACTGAAACTGGTCATCAACTGTCCACTTTCTAGGCAGTGATTTTGTTGACGCAAACACACACTGACAAACGACTTTTGTGTACTGCACCGGTAATTGAAGAGCACTGCACTTGGCCAAAACACAAACTCACTGTCACAGTTTTAAGCCGTGTTTTACTGAGTCATCCGTTCATTATCCACTCAACCCAAGTTCTGTCAACTACTCCGCTTAAGTTTCTTGTTGTCACCAGTTTGAACTGTGCCGAGCAGCTAAAAAAATGGCAGCAGCAACAACAACAAACAGAAGCAGCAGTTGACCAAAAAGCTTTTGTCCGTTGGTCTTGGTCAAATTAGTAGTGAAGGCATTAGCAACAAAAAACATCTCTTTGCCCAAATCTATCGATTGACAAAAAAGAGGGAGAAAAAATAGGCTTTTGCAGGGCTGAATTAAGTTCATTAGCAACTGTTCAGGGGTAATCTAATTAATTAGGAATGAGGCAGAGTGGTGGGTTGCCCTGGCAGCGTCAGTGGACAGTGGACAGTTACTCACATTCCTCAATTGATCACTTTCTCCTTTTTCTCTTTTTCCTCACTACTACTCGACACTGCGCGTCCATTAGTCGAAACGGAGTACTCGAATACTTTCTTTCCCCTTTCTCGGCTGCTGCTGTTGCTGTCCACCTCTCATCGGGACCTTGTCAACTGTTTTGTCTCTCCCTTTTTCTTTCTCCTTTTGCATTGATTGAAGAACGAGAGTACACACACAAACTGGTGCACTCTAGCAGGGTCAACTACTAATTGGACTACGTCAGTGACCAGCAGCTGCAGCAGCAGCAGCGAGCCAACTGGAGGACAGATCTCACTGGCAGCTTTCTGCTGTGTTTTGCATCTCTGATGAATTCCCAGTTGAATATAACAACAACAACAGGGCGGTCGTCCTCGTTTGCCAAGTGCAATGGTCTCTCTGCTAAAGCAGTCAGTGTCTGTTTTTCGGTACCTCTTTCACCCCCTCTGCTCCCAATATACTTGACATTTCAGTAGTGTCGACAAATACTGAGAGAGAATGCCAGAAGCGGCAGCATTGATGGTGGATGCATGCTAAGTAAACTTCATTAAATTTTTGACAGAACACTGCTGACATTAAACAGTGGCAAGGAGCTTTCTGTATTTAATTAATTAAGCGAGCAGAGCAGAGCAAAGCAAAGAGGCGTCTGCTGCTGTTTTTCTTCCTTCAGTTTCCTCCAATTCTCAACTGATGTGCCGCAGTAGCGGCAACCGTGACAAAATCATACAAATCAACAAAAAACCGAAGCAGCAGACACGAGACAGTCAAGCAAGGCACGTAGTGCTGCTGCACCGGAGGAAAGAAGGAGCACTCGAAGCAAAGTGCAACTTTTGACTTGCAATTAGCCAACACACACAGACACTAGTCAGACAAACAGACAGACAGAAGGAAGCAAATTTAATTTTAAAGGGGCCAAAAACAGTTACAATTACTGGCAGTTACAAGTCTGCTGGAACAAGCTGGGACAGCAGTGAGCAAATTAAACTTTGCTCACTGCTCTCCTGAGTGCACAGTGAAAAGTGCAAGTGCTCCTTTCTGTTGCTACAGTTGCTCTAATTAAATCAACACGAAACAACGAGAGAAAACGGGGGAGATGGGGACACGTCGTGAACGTCGTCGTCGTTGTCCTTGTCTGGTCAAAAATTATTTTTCTAAACAAGAACAAGAGAAAGAGCCGTCACCCTGAGTCACATGTCGGCGGGGTGACATTTTATTCAATTGAACTTTGCATGGAGACGAGTTGAACGGAAAACAACGGAAAAGGAGAAAAGCAAAATCAAATCAACTTTTAGCTCTATTTTAGTTTTGCAATGCAGCAGTCAAATCAATTAAAGAAGAGACAGCAGTGTGCTCTTTCGGTGGTAATAAATGGCAAGCACTTTTATGCAAGGACCTCCATTTGGGGCTTTCTCTGGAGTTTTGCCACCACTACCACTATTGAACCACTGGGCCAATATATTCAACTAATCAATGCTGGCAATGCCTAATGGACAAAACTGCAAATTCAAACTGCAAATTCACTTCTTAACCAAAACTTGAGCAACAGCAACAGCGGCAGTCAATCGATTTTGCCAGGGTTTGAAGTTTCAGACTTAACTGGCAAGGACTTTTTCCCTTTTCGCCTTCCCTAAGTGCCTAATGCCCACCGACAACCGCCACCCAGGACTAAACTAAACTCAACTAGACAGTAGACTGACACCAGACTCCATTTGGCCTCTGCTGCTGCTGTTTTTGGCAACTAAAGCAACAACAACAGCAGCAACAATGACACTAGGCGACACACCAAAAACAAAATTTTTTGCCAGAAAAAAACAGGCAGAGGACTATGTCAATATTAATTTGCTGCCGTCGTTGCAGTTGCAACCAAACTGGCGTTGATAATCAGCAGGCAATCTTCTGATTACACTGTCTGGCTAGTTGGAAGACAGGCAGTCGTGAGCCACTAAACAGCCGTGAGCCCTGTCTGTCTTGAAAATGAAAATGAACAGACGAGATGAAAATTGGCCAACATCTAAAAGGGAAGGCACAGCAATTCGCCTTCATGTACTGATAGTTGACTTTACTGACAGCCGCAGCAGCAGCAAGAGGCCAGGTCGAATTTCGCGCAAGAGCACGTAATTGGAGATCGAAAATTGAGGAGGAGGAAGAAGAAGAAAATTTGCTCTTTCCCTTCTCCTACTTTTGCCGCTGCCAGTGCCAATTTTCGATTCCTGATTCTCTCGATTCGATTTCCCCCACGTCAAGTAGTAGTAATCCGTCGAGGTTAGCACCAGACGAGTGTTAGGTAACAAGAGCTGACAGCAGCAGTGGCAGCAATGGCGGCATTCAAATAATTAATGCCAAAACAGAGCAAGGCAGTCAGAGGCACTCTAATCTTGCCCATTAGCACGACAAAATGGTCTACAAAATGGTTGAAGTGTTCTCGGTGTGTGTGTGTTCGACTACTACTACTACTGCTAACATATCAGCGATCACCGATGCCTGTCAACGACAGAGAGTTGAGGCAAAGGAGAAAAGGAGAGGCGATCACGAACAGAAAGGACGACAACGAGGAGGACAAACGAGGAGAACGTCGACGAGCTTAATCCGATCGGATCTTTGACTGACGCTGATGCTGATGGCGGTTGAATTTTGGTGCCCAATTGGCTGCGCTGCAATGCTCCTGCCACCATCCTCAATGTCAGCCGTCACGAGGTGCTCTTTCCCTTACCATTCCTTTTTCTCTTTCCGCTGCATCACGTCAATTATTGATGGAAATGGAACTAATTATTGGAAGTAATGAGAGCTCAGCAGCAACAGCAGCAGCAGAAATCGATAGCTCTTTACTGCTACTGTTGGGCGCATTGTCAGGCAGATCGATTGTGACACAGGCACACACACAGGCAGTCACTAGAGCCCGGCTTTCCGTTCAGCACCTTCAGCAACAGCAGCAGAATTTTAGGTTGTCTGTCTGTCATCGAGAGTGACAGTGAGAAAGAGAAGGGGAGATGGCAATTCTGTTTGTTTAATCAGCACTAAGCTAACGGGTGACAATGAGGGAAAGGGAGAGAGAAAGAAGCAGAGAGCAATTTGTCCTGCCGCTGCACTTTACTCGCCCCCGAGAGTGCACTGTGAGTGCATCGGCAGATGCAGCATCGAATGAATTAGGTGCAGCAGCAGCTCCATCATCGCCCAAACACAATGCCCAGTGCACAGCTAGTGTCAGCCAAAATGAAAGAGAGAGAATGGGAGACAGTCGATTTGATTAAGGCAGAATAGAAAAGAAGAAGAAGAAGAGAGAATGTCAGGAAATTGGCAATGGCAGGGAGTGGAGGGGGCAAAACTGGCTACTTTATTTACCCAATTTTTTGGGGTTTCGGTATTCAAGCGCAGACAGTGACAGAGAAAGAGAAAGAGAGAGTGTTGAGTGGAATACTCGCAGAGTAATTATCGCAGTGTCTGCCGCCGCCGCCGTCACCTAAACACACACAGACCAAATAGAGAAGAAGTTTCTGTCCACTTTTTTCCTTTTTTTCCTTTCCTTTCCTTTCTTCTTCGTTCTTTCCGCCGATGCTGACTATCAAAGGTTTTTGCTGACGTTGCTGCTGTTACTAGTGCCGCCCGATTAGAGACGAGTCAATTGGTGGTGGTGGTGGCGGCGACGGACGCCGTTTTTTGCCCGTCAACCAAGCTTTTCAGGCCAACAACAGGCAGGCAACATCGTTCAGACATCGTTTGGCAAACTAATTGTCACTGCACACACTGTTACAAACTCATTATGGCGCACACACAACGCGCCACCACTTAAGTGCCCACTTATGTTACTAGAAACAGCAGCGGCAAAGTTGAAAACGAACATAGTGAAGGCATCTCAGTCGATTGAAGCGTCAGCGGCAGCAGCGGCTGAAAACATGGAAATTACCAATAATAATTTGATAAAAAGCATTTTCTTTTTGGTCTTTTTTTCTTCATGTACACACACTGTTTTCTAATTTTGCTTTGTTTTTTGTTTTGTCTTGCTTGTCTGTAATTGTAAATTATTATTCTGCAAAAAGTGGCGTCTTCGTCGTGGTGGTGTTGGCGGCGGTGATCGGATATAAACTATAAAGGGAAATGAAAAAAGTATAAAATAACAAGGGCTCAGTTACGCTCGCTTCGCTCGCCACCAACCATTTCACTGTTT